>OGPA01000022.1_pt1 | contig 182799 bp, 170 predicted proteins | sample 1552841 | NCBI WGS metagenome assembly OGPA01 (sample SAMEA2579916, study PRJEB22360) | human gut metagenome
TGGACAGACCACGAACACAGTGAGTGGGCTGCCCGCAGGGCGAGCGAAGCGAGTCTATCCCCCCCTCACCGCCATATTCAAAGAAGAGCTCGTACGAAAGTACGAGTTTTTTTTCGCATTTTATCTGCCTGTACGGCAGTAAACGGTATAAAAATCGGGTTTTTCTTTCGGCTGGCTTTCTAAGCTGCCTGTACGGCAGTGAACTCAAATACTACACGTCTAGCCCGTTGTTAATAAAGCAAAACCATCTCATTTTCCTGCTACCACCCTTTTTTATCCTTACCTTCCCGCAGCACTAATTATCAACAACTTACCATCATCATCAAAAAAAGGGTCTGAACCTCCTCCACCCCATAAACAAAAAGTCCGTAACCTCTTTCGAGATTACGGACTTCACCAACCTACCTAACAATTAGATTAATGCGCTGCTTCCGCCTTGTGCTTTTGTGCACTCTGGAATCCATAAGTCAGCTCATTTTTCTCTTTATCCAGCGCAACCGTCACCTGACCGCCGTCCACCAGCGAACCAAACAACAGTTCGTTGGCGAGCGGTTTTTTCAGGTTGTCCTGGATGACACGCGCCATCGGACGTGCGCCCATTGCCCGGTCGTAACCTTTCTCGGCCAGCCAGTTACGCGCTTCCTGGCTCACTTCCAGAGAAACACCTTTCTGATCCAACTGAACCTGCAACTCGACGATGAATTTATCCACTACCTGATGGATCACGTCGGTTGACAGATGATCGAACCAGATAATGTTGTCGAGACGGTTACGAAACTCCGGCGTAAAGATCTTCTTGATCTCTTCCATCGCATCGGTGCTGTTGTCCTGGTGGATAAGACCAATCGATTTACGCTCAGTTTCTCGTACCCCAGCGTTGGTGGTCATCACCAATACCACGTTACGGAAGTCCGCTTTGCGTCCGTTGTTATCGGTCAGCGTACCGTTGTCCATCACCTGCAACAGAATATTGAACACGTCCGGGTGCGCTTTCTCGATTTCGTCCAGCAGCAGCACCGCATGTGGATGCTTGATGACCGCATCAGTCAGCAAACCGCCCTGATCAAAACCAACGTATCCCGGAGGCGCACCAATCAGACGGCTGACGGTATGGCGTTCCATATACTCGGACATATCAAAGCGCAGAAGCTCAATGCCCAAAGCTTTCGAAAGCTGTACCGTCACCTCTGTTTTCCCGACCCCGGTAGGGCCGGCAAACAGGAACGAACCGACCGGTTTATGTTCGTGACCTAAACCTGCACGCGCCATCTTAATGGCTTCAGTCAGCGCCTCGATGGCTTTATCCTGACCGAAGACCAGCATTTTCAGGCGATCGCCGAGGTTTTTCAGGGTATCGCGGTCACTCTGAGAAACACTCTTCTCTGGAATGCGCGCAATACGGGCCACCACGGACTCAATATCCGCCACATTAACGGTTTTCTTGCGTTTGCTTACCGGCATCAGGCGTGCGCGAGCGCCCGCTTCGTCGATAACGTCAATGGCTTTATCCGGCAGATGACGATCGTTAATGTATTTCACCGCCAGCTCTACCGCTGCACGCACCGCTTTTGCGGTATAACGCACGTCGTGGTGCGCTTCATACTTCGGTTTCAGGCCATTGATGATTTGAACAGTTTCTTCGATCGACGGTTCAGTAATATCAATTTTCTGGAAGCGACGCGCCAGAGCACGGTCTTTCTCGAAAATGTTGCTGAACTCCTGATAGGTTGTCGAACCAATTACGCGAATTTTACCGCTGGAGAGCAACGGTTTGATTAGGTTAGCCGCATCGACCTGACCACCAGACGCTGCACCCGCACCGATAATGGTGTGGATCTCATCAATAAACAGGATGCTGTTAGTGTCCTGCTCCAGCTGCTTGAGCAACGCTTTAAAACGTTTTTCAAAGTCGCCGCGATATTTTGTGCCCGCTAACAGAGAACCGATATCGAGAGAGTAAATCGTACAGTCAGCCATCACTTCCGGCACATCGCCCTGAACAATTCGCCAGGCAAGACCTTCTGCAATCGCGGTTTTACCGACACCAGATTCCCCCACCAGCAGCGGGTTGTTTTTACGGCGACGGCAGAGAACCTGAATAGCACGCTCCAGCTCCTTCTCACGACCAATCAGTGGGTCGATTCCGCCCACGCGCGCAAGCTGATTCAGGTTCGTCGTGAAATTCTCCATACGTTCCTCCCCACCAGCTTGTTCTTCGCTGTTTGGCTGGCTGCCAGGATCAGAAGACTGTGTCGGCTCGTCTTTACGCGTGCCATGAGAGATAAAGTTCACCACATCGAGACGGCTGACTTCATGTTTACGCAACAGATATGCCGCCTGCGACTCCTGTTCGCTAAAGATAGCGACCAGAACGTTTGCACCGGTAACCTCATTGCGACCGGAGGACTGGACATGGAAGACCGCACGTTGCAGTACACGCTGAAAACTCAGCGTTGGCTGTGTGTCGCGCTCCTCTTCACTGGCAGGCAGAACGGGTGTGGTTTGTTCAATAAAGGCTTCCAGTTCCTGACGGAGCGCAACCAAATCCACAGAACACGCTTCCAGCGCCTCCCGGGCAGATGGGTTACTGAGCAGCGCCAGTAACAAGTGCTCGACGGTCATAAACTCATGACGGTGCTCGCGCGCTCTGGCGAAAGCCATATTTAAACTGAGTTCCAGTTCTTGATTGAGCATAGGCACCTCCCCCAATTTTTATGCCTGCATTCAGGCTTTTTCTAGCGTACACAGCAATGGATGCTCATTCTCCCTCGCGTACTTGTTCACCATCGCCACTTTGGTTTCTGCAACCTCGGCGGTAAAGACTCCGCAAATGGCCTTCCCCTGGTAGTGAACAGCGAGCATCAATTGCGTTGCACGTTCTACATCATAAGAAAAGAATTTTTGTAACACGTCAATAACAAACTCCATCGGAGTGTAATCATCATTGACTAATATCACTTTATACATAGATGGCGGTTTTAGCGCGTCGCGAACTTTTTCTTCCGCCAGTTGATCAAAGTCCAGCCAGTCGTTCGTTTTACCCATTGTCAGTTATCATCTTCGGTTACGGTTATCGGCAGAACGCCCTGCCGCTGACAAGAGCTTATTTGCCTGACCAATCTACTCCACATGATAGATAACTATCATCTATCGTTGGCATCAGCGACATCTGTCACATTCCTGTCAATAGCGTTAACTGCTTCAAATTTTTGATTCATACCTGCCCCCTGGCCCCTGTCAAATGCTTGACGGCTCGCCCTAATTCTCTAAATTGTATTTCTAGAGTTGGCGAGGTTTTGAACAGCCCCCTCTCTGACCCCGGTTTATTCCATCTTACTTGTATAAGATTTGCGAAGGATGTCGAAGCATGGAAAAGGGTACTGTTAAGTGGTTCAACAATGCCAAAGGGTTTGGTTTCATCTGCCCTGAAGGCGGCGGCGAAGATATTTTCGCTCATTATTCCACCATTCAGATGGATGGTTACAGAACGCTAAAAGCTGGACAATCCGTTCAGTTTGATGTCCACCAGGGGCCAAAAGGCAATCACGCCAGTGTTATTGTGCCCGTCGAAGTAGAAGCGGCAGTCGCATAGCTCTTCTGTCTCATTGTGTACATCCTAAAGGCAAAATGCCAGCCCGATCGGCTGGCATTTTTATCTCAAAAATTACTCTCGTGCCAGAGCATCTACTGGATCCAGTCGTGCCGCATTTCGTGCGGGTAACCAGCCAAATAAAATCCCGGTGACCGTCGAGCAGAGAAACGCCAGCAGCAGCGCCAACGGTGAAAAACCAATCTCCCAGCCGGGTAAGAAAAGCTGTAAGGTGAAAGCAATTAACAGTGACAGTGTTATTCCCAACGCGCCACCGACCAGGCAAACCAGTACGGCTTCGATCAGAAACTGTTGCAACACATCACTTGCTCGCGCACCTACAGCCATGCGAATGCCAATTTCCCGCGTCCGCTCGGTCACTGACACCAGCATAATATTCATTACACCAATACCGCCCACCACTAGCGAAATCACCGCCACCAGCGTCAGAAACAGTTGTAAAGTACGTGTGGTCTTTTCAACGGTTTTCAAGACGCCGTCCATGTTCCAGGTAAAGAAATCCTTCTTACCGTGGCGCAGTGAAAGTAAACGCGTGAGTTGCTGTTCCGCCTCGGCGCTGTCAAATCCTTCTTTCACCCTGACAGTAATGGAGTTCAGCCACGACTGGCCCATAACTCGCCCGGACATCGTGCTGTAAGGTAGCCAGACACGCAGCACTTTACTGCTACCAAACATCGACTGTTTTTCTTCCGCCACACCAATGACTCTGGCGGGCATATTGCCGACCAGAATCACCTCGCCAACCACATCTGCTTTATGGGGGAAAAGCTGGCGGCGAGTATTACTGTCGAGCACCACCACCTGCGCACGACCGTTCAGCTGCTCCTGATTAAAGGTGTTCCCTTCACTGAAGGTCATGCCATAGACATTAAAATAATCGCCGCTCACGCCATTGGCACTGGCAGCAACATCAACATTGTTATAACGCAGGCGCAGGTTTTGCGAGACGGCAGGTGTGGCTGAGGCGACCCACGGTTGTTTTTGGATGGCGATTAAGTCGTCGTACTTCAGCGCCTGCTGATATTGCGGATCGTCATCGCCAAAATCTTTCCCGGGATAGACATCAATAGTATTCGTACCAATAGAACGAATATCCGCCAGCACCATTTGTTTGGCGGCGTCGCCCACCACGACAATTGAAACCACCGACGCAATACCGATAATAATCCCCAGCATGGTCAGTAAAGTACGCATTTTATTCGCTGCCAGCGCCCGCCATGCCATCGTCAGCGCTTCGTTAAAACCGCTGACAAATTGCCGCCAGCCAGAGGCCGTGTTGACAACAGGTTCCGTCCCGCCAGCAACATTCACTTTTTCAACGGCGGGAGGATTGCGCACAATTTCGCCGTCGCGAATTTCGATCACCCGCTCGGCCTGAGCAGCGACCTGCGGATCGTGGGTAACGATAATCACCGTATGCCCGCGATCGCGCAGCTGATGCAGGATCGCCATCACCTCTTCGCCAGAATGGCTGTCCAGTGCGCCGGTTGGTTCATCGGCAAGAATTACCTGACCGCCGTTCATCAATGCCCGCGCGATGCTGACGCGCTGTTGCTGCCCCCCCGAAAGCTGTGCCGGGTAATACTCTGTACGGTCTTCCAGCCCCAGTCGTTGCAGTAACTCCTGGGCGCGAAGCAGCCGCTGTTTCCGCTCAAGACCGGCATAGACGGCGGGTACTTCAACGTTCTGCTCGGCGGTTAAATGCGAAAGCAAATGGTAACGCTGGAAAATAAAGCCGAAGTGTTCGCGACGCAGTTGCGCCAGCGCATCGGCGTCCAGCGTGGCAACATCCTGACCGGCTACGCGATAGGTGCCGCTGGTGGCCTTATCCAGGCAGCCGAGAATATTCATCAGGGTCGATTTACCGGAACCCGAAGCGCCGACAATCGCCACCATCTCACCAGCATAAATATCGAGGGTGATGCCCTTCAGCACCTCAACCTGCTCATCACCGGCAGGATAGCTGCGACGAATATCCTTTAATTCGAGCAAGGGCGTCATTGTGCAGCTCCTGGTTTGGCCTCACCAATCACCACTTCATCGCCCGCTTCCAGCCCTTTGACAATCTCAACATCGGTATCGTTACGTGCGCCAATCGTCACTTCACGCTCGCGTGTTTCACCATTACGCAACAATTTGACTTTATAACGATTATCGCCAACCGGATCGCCTAACGCCGACAGAGGGATCGTCAGCACATTTTTCACATCGGTGAGCTGAATATGCACTTGCGCGGTCATATCCAGCCGCAGCAAACCATTGGGGTTGGGGACTTCAAAACGGGCGTAATAGAAAATAGCGTCGTTAACCTTTTCCGGCGTCGGTAGCACATCCTTGATTTGCCCCTCGTAGCGCGTCAGCGGATCGCCAAGCACCGTAAACCAGGCTTTTTGCCCCGACTTCAGGTGGATTACATCCGCTTCAGAAACCTGCGCTTTTACCAGCATGGTGCTCATATCTGCCAGCGTCAGAATGTTCGGTGCTTGTTGTGCGGCAATCACCGTCTGGCCTTGCAGAGTGGTGATTTGCGTGACTTCCCCGGCCATCGGGGCAACGATGCGGGTGTAATCGAGATTGGTTTTAGCCGTATCGAGTGAGGCCTGATTGCGCTTGATTTGCGCGTCAATGGTGCCAATTTGCGCCTGTTTCACAGCCATCTCCGTCGCGGCGGTATCAAGATCCTGCTGTGAAACCGCTTGCGTTTGTGCAAGACGTTGCTGACGGGAATACGTCACCCGCGCCAGTTTCAGCTCCGCTTCCGCCTGCTGCCGCTGCGCGCGTAGCTCCATCAGCGTTGCTTCCACCTCCTTAATCTGGTTTTCAGCCTGTTCAGGATCAATAACCCCTAAAAGCTGGTCTTTTTTTACTTTATCGCCAATCGCCACCGACAGCGTTTTCAACTGACCGCTGACCTGCGCGCCCACATCAACCTTACGCAGCGCGTCCAGCTTTCCGGTCGCCAGCACGCTTTGCTGTAAATCACCGGGGCGCACAATCAGCGTCTGATAAGTCGGCACGGGTGCGTTAAGAATTCTCCATAACGTAATCAGCCCGGCAATGACTATCACCAGCGCAATAACGTAACGCTTCTTCACGGTTTTCCGCTTTTTCATAAATATTCTGAATACTCCATATGCCAATCCGGGTCATTAACTTCAACGAAATATCAACAAAACCCTAAAATTTACGTTAGTAATCACACTATTGATGTTTGGTTAAGATACGCAATGGTGAAATCGACGTCATGTATAACCATTGATTTCATGAATATGTCGCAGCTAACTGAACGGACCTTTACGCCATCTGAATCTCTCAGCAGCCTGTCACTTTTTCTTAGTCTGGCACGTGGACAGTGTCGGCCGGGTAAATTCTGGCATCGCCGTAGTTTTCGCCAGAAATTTTTGCTGCGCTCGTTGATTATGCCGCGTTTAAGCGTTGAGTGGATGAACGAACTTTCCCACTGGCCTAATCTCAATGTGTTGTTAACGCGCCAGCCGCGACTGCCTGTGCGTCTGCATCGCCCTTACCTTGCGGCGAATCTTAGCCGTAAGCAATTGCTGGAGGCGTTACGTTACCATTATGCGTTACTCCGCGGGTGTATGTCGGCGGAAGAATTCAGCTTATATTTGAATACCCCCGGGCTGCAACTGGCGAAGCTGGAAGGCAAAAACGGCGAGCAGTTCACACTTGAGCTGACCATGATGATCTCAATGGATAAAGAAGGTGACAGCACAATCCTGTTCCGCAACAGCGAAGGTATTCCTCTGGCAGAGATCACGTTTACCCTGTGTGAATATCAGGGGAAAAGAACAATGTTTATTGGCGGACTGCAAGGCGCAAAATGGGAAATTCCACATCAGGAAATCCAGAATGCGACGAAAGCCTGCCACGGGCTATTTCCCAAACGCCTTGTGATGGAAGCAGCCTGTCTGTTTGCCCAACGTTTGCAGGTAGAGCAGATTATTGCCGTCAGCAATGAAACGCATATTTACCGCAGCCTGCGTTATCGCGATAAAGAAGGCAAGATCCATGCCGATTACAACGCTTTCTGGGAGTCGGTTGGCGGCGTATGTGATGCTGAACGCCATTACCGCCTTCCGGCACAGATAGCACGAAAAGAGATTGCCGAAATCGCCAGTAAAAAACGGGCTGAATACCGTCGGCGCTATGAGATGCTCGACGCTATTCAGCCACAAATGGCCACGATGTTTCGCGGTTAATCCGCGCGACCGCGCGCCAGCCACAGCACGCGTGAGAACATTTTTTTCAGCAGCGTCGGTACGGAATCCACACCACGACGTCCTGCCTCCATTGCCACTTCAATGGCAAGATCGGGTTTGGAAGAGCGATGGATCGCTTTCGAGATAATTTTGCGCAGATTCATCGGTACATTTTCCGGGATTTGCGCCACGCGGTGGAACACATCGGAAAATCCCTGGCGATACATAAAATGTTCCATATCCAGCGCCGGTAACGCCGTTAAATGTTCTCGTTCGGCTTCCCGATCGTTATTCAACAGGCTGCGTACCGTAGCGGCATATTTCTTCCCTGCTTCATCGCCATCGACCAGTACATGCCATTCAATCCCCATTCGCCGGGCAAATTTAACCAGTGGCTTTAGCCCGGACTGGGCAAACTCAATGACCTTGATCCCTTCGGCATCAAAATGATGTCCGCACTGACGCGCCAGTTCATTGATAACCCAGGTTTCCGTTTCCCCTTCCACCAGCAGCCAGCAGCGTGCAAACAGCGATGACGGACGGTTAAAACGAATGTGAAAGGATATGCGTCGGCTATCTTCGGTACTCAAGCCACTCGGCCCCAGACGCCAGGCGGCAACGCGCGAGGACTCACGTACCAGTCGGCAAACATGCTCTACCGGCGTTAACGAAAGCAACTCACCCGAGTTGGTGGTGGCAATGCGCTGCAATGGCAGAAGATTCAACAGATGCCAGGCAACTGAAAGCATAATGGGGTGTAAACGGGTTTCTGGATCTTCAATCAGCAATAATGGACGGGCGTCTTTATCCAGTCGCAATGTGCCTTTTGCCTGCAACAAAGTAGCAAACAGGCCGAGCAAAATAACCCGATACGAGCGCCCACCAGGTCGGTCAATCATCCGGTTGATGATATCCAGATAGCGCCAGCTTCGTTGCTCATTGCTGGCTCGCCGCCGCATTAAACGATATCGCGCCTGTCCGGCCCCCTGCTCAGAGAAATAATGCTCAAGCAGCTGTACCATTGCGGAAAGTCCCTGACGAATCTGTCCATCAGAGAGATTTTGCGGATGTGAGGACAACTCACGGGCGAGGAAATCGAGCTGGCGCGCGGTGACTTCCACATTAGGGACATTTGGCACCGTGCCGTTACGAATACGGCGCATAAAACGGGCATCACGCAAGCGCAGCACCGGCATTAAACGCACCAGATGGCGTGCCTGATCGTTAATATCCTCGACATCAATCGGATGTCCGTCTTTATCGAGAAAACTGCGCAGTGTCATCACGCTGCCGTCTTCCGCACTCTCCCCTTCCAGACGATAAAAAATACGGTGATAGCCATCGGTGCATGGCGTCCAGCACGCTTCCAGTGGCCGATAGCGGCGTACCCGATGTCGGCCTGGCAGCGATTCGCGGAAGGTCAAAATAATATGCAGATGATGTTCTCGCCCGTTGATATCTCCCGGCGGGAACCAGAAATCGTCGCGCTCAAAATGGTAGAGATCTGATTCTGGCGATAGCAGCAGGGTTAAGGCGTCCAGCAAGCTGGATTTACCCCACGCGTTCTCCCCAATCAGGACGTTGTTTTGTTCCAGCATCAACGACAAACGGTTGATACCGCGAAAACCCACAATTTCAACGCGCTCAAGAATCATATCCCCTCCAGAAATATGTGACTTATCCTTTACGCTGGCAGTATAACGGGAAAGGCCATGCTAATACGTGATGACATCACATTTAAGCATGGCAAATGTCTGAAAAATGAGCGAATAATCGCGTTATACTCCCTCTTGCTGATAAGCCTGCAAAAACAACAAAATCAAATAATTAGCATGATAAATTATTTTTTATTACGCCTAAAGGATTAAATCTTTCGCTTGCACTACACTGTCAATCAGACAAATGACTATATGGGGCAACCCGCTGTTGCCCTAAATCAAATTTACTGGATTTATTTATCTGGCGAATGATTTGCCTTCGTTTTTAAAATAGCCGCGCATTATTTCCGTCGTCACTTTTTTACGACGACCCTATAAAACGACCATATTTTTCACAGGGTCAATTTTTAATTGAGGTGGATATGTTCAGAAAATTAGCAGCTGAATGTTTTGGTACTTTCTGGCTTGTTTTTGGTGGCTGTGGTAGTGCCGTACTGGCCGCAGGCTTCCCGGAATTAGGCATTGGTTTTGCCGGCGTGGCGTTGGCGTTCGGTCTGACCGTTCTGACGATGGCCTTTGCTGTTGGTCACATTTCTGGTGGTCATTTTAACCCGGCGGTCACTATTGGTTTATGGGCTGGCGGACGTTTTCCGGCAAAAGAAGTCGTTGGCTACGTAATTGCCCAGGTTGTCGGCGGTATTGTTGCAGCGGCTCTGCTGTATTTAATTGCCAGTGGTAAAACGGGTTTTGACGCGGCAGCCAGCGGTTTTGCTTCTAACGGTTATGGCGAGCATTCGCCAGGCGGTTATTCCATGCTTTCCGCGCTGGTAGTTGAACTGGTATTGAGTGCAGGTTTCCTGCTGGTGATCCACGGCGCAACCGACAAATTCGCTCCTGCTGGTTTTGCGCCGATCGCTATTGGTCTGGCCTTAACCCTGATTCACTTAATCAGTATTCCGGTGACTAACACTTCTGTTAACCCGGCGCGCAGCACCGCGGTTGCTATCTTCCAGGGCGGCTGGGCATTAGAACAACTGTGGTTCTTCTGGGTGGTGCCAATTGTCGGCGGTATTATCGGTGGTCTGATTTACCGGACCCTGCTGGAAAAACGTAATTAATTAACGCAGAAGGCCTGGCGCAATGTCAGGCCTTTTTTAAATATATTGATTCATCTTCCTGTTGCGCTCCTTGATGTGTTAAGCCACATATAGTCACTGGCGCAGGGAGCGCGCAGGGGGCGGCCAATCGCCGCCGCCCCCTGCACCCCCGGGCTCTGGCGAACAAAATCGCCGCTGCGCGGTGCCCTCGACTTATCCCTTGCGGCTACCGGGTCGGGCGCGAGGTAACATCCCTGTAAAACGCGCCCTCAGCCCACATCCATGTGGGCTGCCCCGGCCTTCAGGGAACGCCTCGGCGATTTTGACGCCACCAACACCGGTGCGGTTTGTAATTAAAGCGCAAGAATATCTTTAAATGAAAATGAATACCCTACCGATCCTTATGCATAACATTTCCTTTTAATTGCAACTTTACTCGTCCTTCCGCTTTCAGTAGTGTGTCATCGCGCATTTCGACTTCATCTTTGCAAGGACTGGGTTTTCATGTTTTCTGGGCTGTTAATCATTCTGGTTCCCCTGATTGTGGGTTACCTCATTCCTCTTCGCCAAAAAGCTGCATTAAGAGTTATTAATCAGCTATTAAGCTGGATGGTTTACCTCATTCTCTTTTTTATGGGTATCAGTCTGGCGTTTCTCGATAACCTCGCCAGTAACCTGTTGGCGATTCTGCATTATTCCGCCGTCAGCATTACCATTATTTTACTCTGCAATATTATTGCGTTGTTGTGGCTGGAGCGCGGTCTGCCGTGGCGCAACCACCACCAGCAAGAAAAACTCCCGTCGCGTATTGCGATGGCGCTGGAGTCGCTAAAACTGTGCGGCGTAGTAGTGATTGGTTTTGCCATTGGCCTGAGTGGACTGGCTTTCTTACAACATGCGACCGAAGCCAGTGAATACACCTTAATTCTGCTACTTTTCCTCGTCGGTATTCAGTTGCGCAATAATGGCATGACCTTAAAGCAGATTGTCCTTAATCGCCGGGGAATGATTGTCGCCGTGGTGGTGGTTGCCAGTTCATTAATTGGTGGTTTAATTAACGCCTTTATTCTTGATCTTCCCATCAATACCGCGCTGGCAATGGCCTCTGGTTTCGGCTGGTATTCTCTTTCCGGTATTTTATTGACTGAATCTTTTGGTCCGGTAATCGGGAGCGCGGCGTTTTTTAATGATCTGGCCCGTGAGCTGATTGCAATTATGTTGATCCCTGGGCTGATTCGCCGCAGCCGCTCTACCGCACTGGGCTTATGCGGTGCGACGTCGATGGATTTCACCCTGCCCGTTCTTCAACGTACTGGCGGGCTGGATATGGTCCCGGCGGCGATTGTTCACGGTTTTATTCTTAGCCTGTTAGTGCCGATCCTCATCGCTTTTTTCTCTGCATAATACCTCTCTGGCGGTAGATCCCTGCCGCCAAAATTGCGCTAAATCAATCTCCCTTAAAGTTGCATGAAAAATCCCTTTTATCCCCGCGTTAAGCGTCTTAACCTTAAACATGTATATTAAATATAACTTTAAAAGGTGTGATCATGTTTTGTGTGCAATGTGAACAAACTATCCGTACTCCGGCAGGAAACGGCTGCTCATACGCGCAGGGGATGTGTGGTAAAACGGCGGAAACCTCTGACCTTCAGGATTTACTCATCGCGGCGCTGCAAGGGCTTTCGGCCTGGGCGGTAAAAGCGCGTGAATACGGCATCATCAACCACGATGTAGACAGCTTTGCGCCACGCGCATTTTTCTCAACCCTGACCAACGTTAACTTCGATTCTCCGCGTATAGTCGGCTACGCTCGTGAAGCGATTGCCCTGCGCGAGGCGCTGAAAGCACAATGCCTGGCTGTAGATGCCAACGCCCGCGTCGATAACCCGATGGCTGACCTGCAACTGGTGAGCGATGATCTCGGCGAGCTGCAACGTCAGGCAGCAGAATTTACCCCTAACAAAGATAAAGCGGCGATTGGCGAAAACATTCTCGGCCTGCGCCTGCTGTGCCTGTATGGCCTGAAAGGTGCGGCGGCCTATATGGAACACGCACACGTTCTCGGTCAATACGACAACGATATTTACGCCCAGTACCATAAAATCATGGCGTGGCTGGGGACCTGGCCTGCCGATATGAACGCGCTTCTTGAGTGTTCAATGGAAATCGGCCAGATGAACTTCAAAGTGATGAGCATTCTGGATGCAGGCGAAACCAGTAAATACGGTCACCCGACGCCAACCCAGGTCAACGTCAAAGCGACGGCGGGTAAATGCATTCTGATTTCCGGTCACGATCTCAAAGATCTCTACAACCTGCTGGAACAGACCGAAGGCACGGGCGTTAATGTCTACACCCACGGCGAAATGCTGCCTGCGCATGGCTACCCGGAGCTGCGTAAATTCAAGCATCTGGTCGGTAACTACGGCAGCGGCTGGCAGAATCAGCAAGTGGAGTTCGCTCGTTTCCCTGGCCCCATCGTGATGACCTCGAACTGCATCATCGACCCAACCGTAGGCGCTTATGACGATCGTATCTGGACCCGCAGCATCGTTGGCTGGCCGGGTGTGCGTCATCTGGATGGCGAAGATTTCTCTGCGGTCATCGCCCAGGCGCAACAAATGGCGGGCTTCCCGTACAGCGAAATTCCGCACCTGATCACCGTGGGCTTTGGTCGTCAAACGCTGCTTGGCGCAGCGGATACGCTGATTGATCTGGTAAGCCGTGAAAAACTGCGTCATATCTTCCTGCTTGGCGGCTGTGACGGCGCACGCGGCGAGCGTCACTACTTCACCGATTTCGCCACCAGCGTGCCGGATGACTGTCTGATCCTGACTCTCGCCTGTGGTAAATATCGCTTTAACAAACTCGAGTTTGGCGATATCGAAGGTCTGCCGCGTCTGGTAGATGCTGGTCAGTGTAACGATGCTTACTCAGCGATTATTCTGGCGGTAACGCTGGCAGAAAAACTGGGCTGCGGTGTCAACGATCTGCCGCTGTCGCTGGTGCTCTCGTGGTTTGAACAGAAAGCGATTGTCATTCTGCTGACACTGCTTTCTCTGGGTGTGAAAAATATCGTAACCGGCCCGACTGCACCTGGTTTCCTGACACCAGACCTGCTGGCGGTGCTGAACGAGAAATTCGGCCTGCGTTCTATCACCACTGTTGAAGAAGACATGAAGCAACTGTTGAGCGCGTAAGGAGTTTGTCGATGACGATGCCAACGAATCAATGCCCGTGGCGGATGCAGGTTCATCACATTACGCAAGAAACGCCGGATGTATGGACGATTTCCCTGATTTGCCACGATTACTACCCATATCGCGCCGGGCAATATGCACTGGTCAGCGTGCGTAACTCAGCGGAAACGCTGCGTGCTTACACCATTTCCTCCACGCCAGGCGTGAGTGAATACATCACCCTGACTGTGCGGCGGATTGATGACGGTGTCGGCTCCCAGTGGCTGACGCGCGATGTAAAACGCGGTGATTATCTCTGGCTTTCGGACGCGATGGGGGAATTTACCTGCGACGATAAAGCAGAAGATAAATTCCTGTTGCTGGCGGCAGGCTGCGGCGTCACGCCGATTATGTCGATGCGTCGCTGGCTGGCGAAGAACCGTCCGCAGGCCGATGTGCAGGTGATCTACAACGTGCGTTCGCCGCAGGATGTTATTTTCGCCGATGAGTGGCGCAACTATCCGGTGACGCTGGTGGCAGAAAATAACGTTACCGAAGGCTTTATCGCTGGTCGTCTCACTCGCGAACTGCTGACTCGCGTTCCTGACTTAGCTTCACGTACCGTGATGACCTGCGGCCCGGCTCCGTATATGGATTGGGTAGAGCAGGAAGTGAAAGCGCTCGGCGTGACGCGTTTCTTTAAAGAGAAATTCTTCACCCCAGTAGCGGAAGCGGCGACCAGCGGTCTGAAATTCACCAAACTGCAACCGGCACGAGAATTTTACGCCCCGGTTGGCACCACGCTACTGGAGGCGCTGGAAAGCAATAACGTTCCGGTTGTCGCTGCCTGCCGTGCAGGTGTTTGCGGCTGCTGTAAGACGAAAGTGGTTTCCGGTGAATATACGGTGAGCAGCACAATGACGCTGACCGACGCCGAAATCGCTGAAGGTTACGTACTGGCCTGCTCCTGCCATCCGCAGGGGGATTTGGTTCTCGCATAATCGCCTTATGCCCGATGATATTCCTTTCATCGGGCTATTTAACCGTTAGTGCCTCCTTTTTCCCCCATCCCTTCCCCCTCCGTCAGATGAACTAAACTTGTTACCGTTATCACATTCAGGAGATGGAGAACCATGAAACAAACGGTTGCAGCTTATATCGCCAAAACACTCGAATCGGCAGGCGTGAAACGCATCTGGGGAGTCACGGGCGACTCTCTGAACGGTCTTAGTGACAGTCTTAATCGCATGGGCACCATCGAGTGGATGTCCACCCGCCATGAAGAAGTGGCGGCCTTTGCCGCTGGCGCTGAAGCACAACTTTCAGGAGAACTGGCGGTCTGTGCCGGATCGTGCGGCCCCGGAAACCTGCACTTAATCAACGGCCTGTTTGATTGCCACCGCAATCACGTTCCAGTACTGGCGATTGCCGCTCATATTCCCTCCAGCGAAATTGGCAGCGGCTATTTCCAGGAAACCCACCCACAAGAGCTATTCCGCGAATGTAGTCACTATTGCGAGCTGGTTTCCAGCCCGGAGCAGATCCCACAAGTGCTGGCGATTGCCATGCGCAAAGCGGTGCTTAACCGTGGCGTTTCCGTTGTCGTGTTACCGGGCGACGTGGCGTTAAAACCTGCGCCAGAAGGGGCAACCTCGCACTGGTATCATGCGCCACAGCCAGTCGTGACGCCGGAAGAAGAAGAGTTACGCAAACTGGCGCAACTGCTGCGTTATTCCAGCAATATCGCCCTGATGTGTGGCAGCGGCTGCGCGGGGGCGCATAAAGAGTTAGTTGAGTTTGCCGGGAAAATTAAAGCGCCTATTGTTCATGCCCTGCGCGGTAAAGAACATGTCGAATACGATAATCCGTATGATGTCGGAATGACGGGATTAATTGGCTTCTCGTCAGGTTTCCATACCATGATGAACGCCGACACGTTAGTGCTACTCGGCACGCAATTTCCCTACCGCGCCTTCTACCCGACCGATGCCAAAATTATTCAGATTGATATCAACCCAGCCAGCATCGGCGCGCATAGCAAGGTAGATATGGCACTGGTCGGCGATATCAAATCAACCCTGCGGGCATTGCTGCCACTGGTGGAAGAAAAAACCGATCGCAAGTTTCTGGATAAAGCGCTGGAAGATTACCGCGACGCTCGCAAAGGGCTGGACGATTTAGCTAAACCGAGCGAGAAAGCCATTCACCCGCAATATCTGGCGCAGCAAATTAGTCATTTTGCCGCCGATGACGCTATTTTCACCTGTGACGTTGGTACGCCAACGGTGTGGGCGGCACGTTATCTAAAAATGAACGGCAAGCGTCGCCTGTTAGGTTCGTTTAACCACGGTTCGATGGCTAACGCCATGCCGCAGGCGCTGGGCGCGCAGGCAACCGAGCCAGAACGCCAGGTGGTCGCCATGTGCGGCGATGGCGGTTTTAGCATGTTGATGGGCGATTTTCTCTCAGTAGTGCAGATGAAACTGCCAGTGAAAATTGTCGTCTTTAACAACAGCGTACTGGGCTTTGTGGCGATGGAGATGAAAGCCGGTGGCTATTTGACTGACGGCACCGAACTACACGACACCAACTTTGCCCGCATTGCCGAAGCGTGCGGAATTACGGGTATTCGCGTGGAAAAAGCCTCTGAAGTCGATGAAGCCCTGCAACGCGCCTTTTCCATCGACGGTCCGGTGCTGGTGGATGTGGTGGTCGCCAAAGAAGAATTAGCCATTCCACCGCAGATCAAACTCGAACAGGCCAAAGGTTTTAGCCTGTATATGTTGCGCGCAATCATCAGCGGACGCGGCGATGAAGTGATCGAACTGGCGAAAACAAACTGGCTAAGGTAAAAAGGGTGGCATTTCCCGTCATAATAAGGACATGCCATGATTGATTTACGCAGTGATACCGTTACCCGACCGAGCCGCGCCATGCTCGAAGCGATGATGGCCGCCCCGGTTGGGGACGACGTTTACGGAGACGACCCTACCGTTAATGCTCTGCAGGACTATGCGGCAGAGCTTTCCGGTAAAGAAGCCGCCATTTTTCTGCCGACCGGCACCCAGGCTAACCTGGTCGCTCTGCTCAGTCACTGCGAACGCGGCGAAGAGTATATTGTCGGTCAGGCCGCGCATAACTATCTGTTTGAAGCCGGTGGTGCGGCGGTGCTGGGCAGTATTCAACCGCAACCCATCGACGCGGCTGCCGACGGCACGCTACCGCTGGATAAAGTGGCGATGAAAATCAAACCCGACGATATCCATTTCGCCCGCACCAAATTACTCAGTCTGGAAAACACCCACAACGGCAAAGTGCTGCCGCGGGAATACCTGAAAGAAGCATGGGAATTTACTCGCGAGCGCAATCTGGCGCTGCATGTTGACGGTGCGCGCATCTTTAATGCCGTGGTGGCTTACGGCTGCGAACTGAAAGAGATCACGCAATATTGTGATTCGTTCACCATTTGCCTGTCGAAAGGACTTGGGACGCCAGTCGGCTCGTTACTGGTCGGTAATCGTGATTACATTAAACGTGCCATCCGCTGGCGGAAAATGACCGGTGGCGGGATGCGCCAGTCCGGCATTCTGGCTGCCGCCGGGATGTATGCCCTGAAAAATAACGTCGCGCGCTTACAGGAAGACCACGACAACGCCGCCTGGATGGCGGAGCAGTTGCGTGAAGCAGGCGCGGATGTGATGCGTCAGGACACCAATATGCTGTTTGTTCGCGTCGGGGAAGAAAATGCTGCCGCGTTAGGCGAATACATGAAAGCGAGAAACGTGCTGATTAACGCCTCGCCGATTGTCCGCCTGGTGACCCATCTTGACGTCTCGCGTGCACAACTGGCGGAAGTCGCCGCCCACTGGCGCGCATTCCTGGCGCGTTAAGGAGGGAGAGGTGCCGCAACGCATTTTAGTTCTCGGTGCCAGTGGCTATATTGGTCAGCATCTGGTGCGAACACTCAGCCAGCAGGGGCATCAGATCCTGGCGGCGGCACGTCATGTCGACAGGCTTGCAAAGCTGCAACTGGCAAATGTCAGTTGCCATAAAGTCGATCTCAGCTGGCCGGATAACCTTCCGGCCCTGTTGCAGGATATCGATACGGTCTATTTTCTGGTGCACAGCATGGGCGAAGGCGGCGATTTTATCGCTCAGGAGCGCCAGGTGGCTCTCAACGTCCGCGATGCACTACGTGAAGTCCCAGTTAAGCAATTAATCTTTCTCAGTTCGTTGCAGGCCCCGCCACATGAGCAGTCGGACCATCTGCGCGCCCGTCAGGCTACGGCGGATATTCTTCGTGAAGCGGGTGTCCCGGTGACCGAATTGCGTGCCGGAATAATCGTTGGTGCAGGTTCAGCGGCGTTCGAAGTCATGCGCGATATGGTCTACAACCTGCCAGTGTTAACGCCGCCACGCTGGGTTCGTTCACGCACCACGCCCATCGCGCTGGAAAACTTGCTGCACTATCTGGTGGCGCTGTTAGATCATCCGGCCTGCGAACATCGCATCTTCGAAGCCGCCGGACCAGAAGTGCTCAGTTATCAGCAACAGTTTGAACATTTTATGGCGGTGAGCGGTAAGCGCCGCTGGTTGATCCCCATCCCCCTCCCCACCCGCTGGATTTCGGTGTGGTTTCTTAATGTGATTACTTCCGTACCACCCACCACCGCCAGGGCGTTGATTCAGGGGCTGAAACACGATCTGCTGGCGGATGACACCGAGCTACGTGCGCTCATCCCACAACGGCTGATCGCTTTCGATGACGCGGTACGTCGCACCCTGAAAGAAGAAGAAAAGCTGGTCAACTCCAGCGACTGGGGCTACGACGCACAGGCCTTTGCCCGCTGGCGACCGGAGTACGGTTATTTCGCCAAACAGGCGGGGTTTACCGTTAAAACGTCCGCCAGCCTTGCGGCTTTATGGCAGGTGGTGAATCAAATCGGCGGTAAAGAGCGTTATTTCTTTGGCAATATTTTGTGGCAAACCCGGGCGTTGATGGACCGCGCGATCGGTCATAAGCTGGCGAAAGGCCGCCCGGAGCGTGAATATTTGCAGACCGGCGATGCGGTGGATAGCTGGAAAGTGATTGTCGTTGAACCGGAAAAACAACTTACGCTGTTATTTGGCATGAAAGCGCCGGGGCTGGGACGACTGTGTTTTACCCTGGAAGATAAAGGCGACTATCGTACTATCGATGTTCGCGCATTCTGGCATCCGCACGGTATGCCGGGGCTGTTTTACTGGTTATTGATGATCCCCGCGCATCTGTTTATTTTTCGCGGAATGGCAAAACAAATCGCCAGACTGGCAGAACAAAGCACAGATTAATCGACAAAACCTACGTTATTCTTTCATGTTTCCCATTGCATCATGGGGGAAATCACGGAAGAATGCGCACGTCATTTTCTCAACAACAGTGGATTGATATGAAGGTACTGGTTACCGGCGCCACCAGCGGCTTAGGTCGAAACGCGGTAGAGTTTTTATGCCAGAAAGGCATCAGCGTGCGAGCGACCGGTCGCAACGAGGCAATGGGTAAATTGCTGGAAAAAATGGGCGCAGAGTTTGTTCCGGCGGATCTGACCGAGCTGGTCTCATCACAAGCTAAAGTGATGCTCGCGGGCATTGATACGCTGTGGCACTGCTCCAGCTTTACCTCGCCCTGGGGGACACAACAGGCTTTCGATCTGGCTAACGTTCGCGCCACTCGCCGCCTGGGTGAATGGGCTGTCGCCTGGGGTGTGCGTAACTTTATTCATATCTCTTCCCCCTCCCTGTACTTCGATTATCACCACCATCGCGATATTAAAGAAGATTTTCGCCCTCACCGCTTCGCCAACGAGTTTGCCCGCAGCAAAGCAGCCAGCGAAGAGGTGATCAATATGCTTTCGCAGGCGAATCCACAAACGCGCTTTACTATTCTGCGCCCACAAAGTCTGTTCGGACCGCACGATAAAGTCTTTATTCCCCGTCTGGCGCATATGATGCACCACTACGGCAGCATTCTGTTACCGCACGGCGGCAGTGCGCTGGTGGATATGACCTACTATGAAAATGCCGTGCACGCCATGTGGCTGGCAAGCCAGGAAGCCTGCGATAAGCTACCTTCCGGGCGTGTGTACAACATCACCAATGGCGAGCATCGCACACTGCGCAGCATCGTGCAGAAGCTGATCGACGAGTTGAATATTGACTGTCGTATTCGTTCCGTCCCCTACCCGATGCTGGATATGATCGCCCGCAGCATGGAGCGTTTAGGCCGCAAGTCAGCAAAAGAGCCGCCGCTGACCCACTACGGCGTCTCCAAGTTGAATTTTGACTTTACGCTGGATATTACGCGTGCGCAGGAAGAGTTAGGTTATCAACCAGTCCTCACCCTGGATGAAGGTATCGAGAAAACTGCCGCCTGGCTACGCGACCACGGAAAACTGCCGCGCTAATCCTGCCCGTATTTCTCCAGCAACGCTTCGGCAATCGCCTGAGTTTCTGCATCCGCTTCGCCGTTGTATAACGTCGGGCGGAAATGCATCTGGAACGCCATAATCACGCGCCGCTGCTCGCGCGGTGTCATATCAGGTTTAACGTCATAACCGTAGCGCGCCAAAAGCTCCAGCAATGACGCGGTATCTACCGGTGTGTGCGGCGCGCGCCCGGCAAGGTAAAAGTTCACCCGCTGCGCATCCGGCCAGGCACCAATCCCCTGCTGCGCCAGTTGTTGCCAGGGGAATAACGGCCCCGGATCGTCTTTGCGCTGCGGCGCAATATCCGCATGCGCTACTACGTTTTCCGGCTTGATGTGATAACGGGCAATAATATCTTTCGCCAGCGGAATAAGCGCCTGAATCTGTGCCTGTTCAAACGGGGCAAAATATTTCACTCCGGATGATTTCTGCCAGCCACGGTTTTCCAGCTCAATGCCAATAGAGGTGTCGTTAAGGCGCGTTGCCCCGCGCCAGGCGCTAATCCCCGCATGCCAGGCCAGCTCCTGTTCCGGCACCAGTTGCCAGATGCGCGGTTTACCGTTGTATCGCGGTGGCACAGCAGGCACCAGATAATGCGAACTGACCTGCTTATCGGTCAGTGTCGCCAGCGAGCTATCAAAATCATCTGCGGTGTAGTGGATAACCAGCACTTTAATGCGCGGATACGCCGCCTGCGCCTGGCGTCGGGTATCAAGCTGATATCCCTCTTTCTCGACAATGCCCTTTTCGCCGGCACACCCTGCCAGTAACAGAGCGGCGGCGACCAGCCAGAAGACTCTTCTCATCGACGCGTTTTCACCGCCGTACCGCTGACGCTAACCATCAGCATACTGCCATTTTGCCCGACCGTTTCGTAGTCGATATCAATACCGACTACGGCATCAGCCCCCAGCGCCCGGGCCTGATCGCCGAGCTCCTCAAAGGCAATCTCCCGCGCTTTACGCAATTCTTTTTCATAAGCCCCGGAGCGTCCGCCAACGATATCGCGGATACCGGCAAAGAAATCACGGAAAATATTGGCACCTAAAATCGCTTCGCCGGTCACCACACCGCAATATTCGACGATGGTCTGGCCTTCCAGAGTTGGGGTTGTAGAAAATTGCATGATCGATCTCCTTGTTTGTTAAGCCTTCGATCTCTAAAGCATTATCGGACTGATATGCCATGTTGGGAAGAAGGTTTTGATCAGTTTAGGAAATCATCTCATTGTGTCAAAAACAGGTACATAAGCCTGTACAATTATCCGTTGCATAACCCGATATTAGTTTTATTATGGAGCACCGCTTACCTGTCGTATTATGTAGTACCAGCAACATTAATGAGTGGGAAGAGTCAACTTATATTGTAAATGATTCCTAAAGTCTTCCCCATCTTGCGCCTGAGGTATATATCTCTGGATTGCTTTTTGGTCAGCCGCCGCAAAACAAGAAAGTAATAAGATCTCAATGCTTTTGTCATTAATATAAGCGAAGATCATTCTTGCAAATTCGTATATAAACGCCCGATCCTGAGCGCTTAATAGTTTAATACAATATTTATTTTTAAGAGAATAAAGTATTTCAAGGAAAGCATCCGCAGCAACCTTCACGTTATTACCGGCGATCATATTATATATATCTCTTGCACAGATAGAGTACAGAGATAGTAAACAGCCATACAAATAATCATTTATTAATTCTTTTGTCCATTTTACTGGCAACCATGGTTTTATCTTGACACCATGCATACTACAGTCATGAAAAAGACATTTACTGAAATTAACTCTTATCATATCAACATTGAAAAAATGGCAGTTAATAAATTTTAAAGAATGAGTATTCACATTGTTAATTTTAACGGTTCTAAACGAAACGTTTTTGAATACATTGTTTACTATATTGCTATTTGTTATTTTAACATCACCTAAACTGCCGTTTTCAAAACAACATTTTTTCAATATGCTTTCATTCACAACAGTGTGTGATAAATAGAGATTACTTATGTTTTGCTTTATTAATGCCACATCATTAAAATGACTATATTTAATAAAGCAACCATCATTGAGTAGTGTTTTAAGATTGACTAAATTAGTTGCATCTTCACATACCATCGTGGCAACTGGAACAGGCAACGACATGAAAACTTCTTCATTCACCATCAAGTGGATCATGCATTGCGTTCCCTTTGTCATATCCACACTTACGCTACAAATATCGTTGTAATGCGCAGAGTGCATTTCAGGAAACAGATTAAACACGGTATCTTGAAAGGCACTAAATCGTGTTAATAAATCCTGATAATGAACAGGTCTTGTTTCAAAATTATCATCAGCAAATCCAAGCACTATTGCATGCTCTACATCTAACGCAGTTTCAAATGACTCTTCTTCTGTAAAATCATTATTTAAAACCTCACCTGACGTATTTTCACTGTCATAAAAAGTACCCATCAATGCGATATTGTTTGTTACAGCGTCTTTTTCGATATTCTCACTAATTACATATCGCCTGCTATAATCATAAAAATGAATAAACGCATCCTTTATAAAGGATATATATTGCTCTTTGTTAAAGTCAATACGACTGTATAATTTTTCAAAAATCACATTCGCAATCTTACTACCCATAGTATGCCTGTATAATAATGGGTGCGATTCAATCGTAAAATACTTGTCTAATTGATGTTGTAATTTATTCTCATAGTCTAGTGGGAAAAGAAATTTTTGTCTTTCAAGTTTCCCATTCGATACATTACGTATTCCAATGGTAATTCTTTCATTACCCACTTTTATTTCAACTTCGTTATCTTCTGATTTGCCAAGATATTTTTTAACATCAATCTCGAAAGCATTACTAAAAAATATATTAAATTGATAATTCGCTGATGGAATATTTTCCGCTAGCAACTCATCATTTTTTATGAGATCACTATCAGCATTTATTGCTAATATCAGATGCAAGTAGATGGTGTCCCATGTAGACAACTCACCCTTACGACTGGAATTTAATATCGCGAAAAATTCCTTCAGTGAATCGAGGAAATTATCACTTTGATTCAGTTGTGTGCCTGGAAATGATGATGCTTGATCAGATATATTGTTTATCATATTAAAAATCACCCAAGGGAAAAGATATTCCACTGAACTCCTCGTGCTTTATTATTATAAAAGCACAACGCATTTATACTCATATTAATTAACGAAACACTGATACAGTTTGATTTATTCTTCGCTCAAACTCATTAGCTTAAATTCTTTACCCACAACTGTAGCATATATAATATTATCAAAAGTCAAAGCTGGGACTATCAAATTTCGCTCATTTTCAAAAATACAATGTGATTTTAGCAATCATCTTAATCGCAGGATCTCTTATTGCATGTGAAAAATTCTGTAATGATTAGACAATAACCGCGTTCATTTATCACGCGTTATAAATGTGAAACTGGCTTCTTGCAGATGCTCTTAACCTCTACAGGAGGATTTATCCCGCCATTTCAGAACTATCATATTTACCTTAAATGATCATTTCAGCCATATAACACGCTCAACCTCACAAATGGTTTACACTGTCTATTGTTTGGGTAATTTAAGTAAGTCAGCTACGAGCAACCTTGAGTGGGTAGCCAGCAATGGACTCAAACCCAATCAGGTGTTCAGATTGTTTCAGAATTGTATTAAAAACAATGTATTAAATAATCTGATAACGTTTGGTCGTAGTGTGACGCAGACAGCAAGCTAATAAGGAAATGATTATGCGCTACCGTTCACTATCTCTACTTATTCCATGTGCACTGCTGCTGAGTGCCTGTACCACCGTCACGCCAGCTTATAAAGATAACGGCCTCCGCACCGGTTCCTGTGTCCAGGGTGGCCCTGACAGCGTGGCTCAACAATTCTATGACTACCGCATTCAACATCGCAGCAATGACATTACCGCCCTGCGCCCCTATTTGAGTGACAAACTGGCAACCCTACTTAGCGATGCCAGCCGCGATAACAGTCATCGTGAATTGTTAAGCAGCGATCCGTTCTCCAGTCGAACCACCTTGCCAGACAGCGCCCACGTTGCCAGTGCATCGACTATCCCTAATCGTGATGCCCGTAACATTCCATTGCGCGTGGATCTCAAACAGGGTGACCAGGGATGGCAGGATGAAGTGTTAATGATTCAGGAAGGCCAGTGTTGGGTCATCGACGATGTGCGCTACTTAGGCGGTAGCGTTCACGCCACAGCGGGTACGCTCCGTCAGTCCATCGAGAATCGCTAAAGCCTTGATCAACCAATAAACCCCGTAAATTGTCCGGCATTTCGTGAGGAATGCCGACATTTATGCTCGCCGACCACCGCCCCCGTTATTTTGTGCTATGTTTATTGAATAATGCGCTTTGCTTTTAACTTTTAAAGCAGAAATATTGCATAATTATTCTGTCAAAGGTACTATCTTCGACCTCAATAGCTATCAGACTGCCAGTATACGAGTGTCAATGAGTATTCAATTAAACGGCATTAATTGCTTCTACGGCGCGCATCAGGCGCTGTTCGATATCACGCTGGATTGCCCACAGGGCGAAACGCTGGTGTTACTTGGCCCCAGCGGCGCGGGTAAAAGCTCGCTGCTGCGTGTACTCAATCTGCTTGAGATGCCGCGCTCCGGTACGCTCAACATTGCAGGCAACCATTTCGATTTCACCAAAACACCCTCTGACAAAGCGATTCGCGATTTGCGTCGTAACGTTGGCATGGTGTTTCAGCAATACAACCTGTGGCCGCATCTGACCGTGCAGCAAAACCTGATTGAAGCGCCCTGCCGTGTACTGGGGTTGAGCAAAGATCAGGCGCTGGCCCGTGCAGAAAAACTGCTGGAACGTCTGCGTCTCAAACCTTATAGCGATCGTTACCCGCTGCATCTTTCTGGTGGTCAGCAGCAGCGTGTTGCTATTGCCCGTGCGTTGATGATGGAACCGCAGGTACTGCTGTTCGATGAACCGACCGCCGCACTGGACCCGGAAATTACGGCACAAATCGTCAGCATCATTCGTGAGTTGGCAGAAACGAATATTACCCAGGTGATCGTCACCCACGAAGTTGAAGTGGCGCGTAAAACCGCCAGCCGAGTGGTGTATATGGAAAACGGTCATATCGTAGAACAAGGCGACGCGAGCTGCTTTACCGAGCCGCAAACCGAAGCATTTAAAAACTATCTCTCTCACTAATATTCGGGATAACAACAATGAAAAAAGTTCTGATTGCCGCGTTAATTGCAGGTTTTAGTCTTTCCGCCACAGCTGCCGAAACCATTCGTTTTGCTACCGAAGCCTCCTATCCTCCGTTTGAATCGATTGATGCAAACAACCAGATCGTTGGTTTTGACGTCGACCTGGCACAGGCGCTGTGTAAAGAGATTGATGCAACCTGTACTTTCTCTAACCAGGCGTTTGACAGCCTGATCCCAAGCCTGAAATTCCGTCGCGTGGAAGCGGTGATGGCCGGGATGGATATCACCCCAGAACGTGAAAAGCAGGTGCTGTTTACCACCCCTTACTATGACAACTCTGCCCTGTTTGTGGGTCAGCAAGGCAAATACACCAGTGTTGATCAGCTGAAAGGCAAAAAAGTCGGCGTTCAGAACGGGACGACACACCAGAAGTTCATTATGGATAAGCACCCGGAAATCACCACCGTTCCGTATGACAGCTACCAGAACGCAAAACTGGATCTGCAAAATGGTCGTATCGACAGCGTATTTGGTGACACCGCAGTGGTCACCGAGTGGCTGAAAGACAACCCGAAACTGGCGGCAGTGGGCGATAAAGTGACCGATAAAGATTATTTCGGTACTGGCCTCGGCATCGCGGTACGTCAGGGCAACACTGAACTGCAGCAGAAACTCAACACTGCGCTGGAAAAAGTGAAGAAAGATGGCACTTACCAAACCATCTACAACAAATGGTTCCAGAAGTAATTCCTGATGAATGAATTTTTTCCTTTAGCAAGCGCCGCCGGGATGACCGTCGGCCTTGCCGTTTGTGCATTGATTGTCGGGCTGGCGCTGGCGATGTTCTTTGCGGTATGGGAGTCGGCAAAATGGCGTCCTGTCGCGTGGGCAGGTTCAGCGCTGGTAACCATTCTGCGTGGCCTGCCAGAAATTCTGGTGGTGCTGTTTATCTATTTTGGCTCCTCGCAGCTGCTGCTGACGCTTTCGGATGGCTTCACTATCAATCTTGGGTTCGTGCAGATCCCGGTGCAGATGGACATTGAGAACTTCGACGTTAGCCCGTTCCTTTGTGGTGTCATCGCTCTGTCGCTGCTGTATGCCGCCTATGCCTCGCAAACGCTGCGCGGCGCGTTGAAAGCGGTGCCGATGGGTCAGTGGGAATCCGGCCAGGCGCTGGGGCTGTCGAAATCGGCTATCTTTTTCCGTCTGGTGATGCCGCAGATGTGGCGTCATGCGCTGCCTGGCCTCGGTAACCAGTGGCTGGTGCTGCTGAAAGATACCGCGCTGGTCAGTTTGATTAGTGTGAATGATTTAATGCTACAAACCAAAAGCATTGCTACTCGTACCCAGGAACCGTTTACCTGGTACATTGTGGCGGCGGCGATTTACCTGGTGATCACCCTGCTCAGTCAGTACATTCTCAAACGCATTGACCTGCGCGCGACACGTTTTGAGCGGAGGCCCAGCTAATGTTTGAGTATTTACCCGAACTGATGAAAGGGCTGCACACCAGCCTGACGCTAACCGTTGCCTCGCTGATTGTGGCACTGATTCTGGCATTGATTTTTACCATCATCCTGACGCTGAAAACGCCGGTTCTGGTGTGGCTGGTGCGGGGTTATATCACGCTGTTTACCGGTACGCCGCTGCTGGTGCAGATCTTCCTGATTTATTACGGGCCGGGCCAGTTCCCGACGTTGCAGGAGTATCCGGCACTGTGGCATTTGCTGTCAGAACCGTGGCTGTGTGCGCTGATTGCGTTGTCGCTGAACAGTGCAGCGTATACCACGCAGCTGTTTTACGGTGCCATTCGTGCGATCCCGGAAGGTCAGTGGCAGTCCTGTAGCGCCCTGGGAATGAGCAAAAAAGATACGCTGGCGATCCTGCTGCCGTATGCCTTTAAACGCTCGCTCTCTTCTTATTCCAACGAAGTGGTGCTGGTGTTCAAAAGTACCTCTCTGGCTTACACCATTACGCTGATGGAAGTGATGGGATACAGCCAGTTGTTGTACGGACGCACCTACGATGTCATGGTGTTCGGTGCGGCAGGGATTATTTACCTGGTCGTCAACGGCCTGCTGACGCTGATGATGCGTCTGATCGAGCGTAAAGCACTGGCGTTTGAGCGAAGGAATTAATTTGGCTGCGTGCTGATGCCGGATGCGGCGCGGACGCCTTATCCGGCCTACATAGTGCATAAATTCTTATAATGAAGACGGACAACTCACTAAGTTGTCCGTCTTTTTTATTTCATTTAAATTATTTAATCATATTTATTGCATATAAATTCACTTGATGGCATTGTTATCCCATGCCGCAGACACGGCCAAAAATCATAAGATTGACAGACGGGAGTTCCATCATGAAAAAGTTAGTTCTTGCCGCTTTACTGGCATCCTGTGCGTTCGGCGCTTCTGCCGCAGAGAAAATCAATTTTGGCGTTTCAGCCACCTATCCACCCTTTGAATCTATAGGTGCTAATAATGAGATTGTCGGCTTTGATATCGATCTGGCAAAAGCCTTGTGCAAACAAATGCAGGCAGAATGTACTTTTACCAATCACGCGTTCGACAGCCTGATCCCGTCACTGAAATTCAGAAAATATGACGCCGTAATCTCCGGTATGGATATCACGCCGGAGCGTAGCAAACAGGTATCGTTTACCACGCCCTACTATGAAAACTCAGCCGTCGTGATTGCCAAAAAAGATACCTACAAAACGTTTGCCGACCTGAAAGGCAAACGCATTGGGATGGAAAACGGTACGACGCACCAGAAATATATTCAGGATCAGCACCCGGAAGTAAAAACTGTCTCCTATGACAGTTATCAGAATGCCTTTATCGATCTGAAAAATGGTCGTATTGATGGGGTATTTGGTGACACCGCGGTGGTAAACGAATGGCTGAAAACCAATCCGCAACTGGGCGTTGCTACTGAAAAAGTGACCGATCCGCAATACTTCGGCACCGGCCTGGGTATCGCTGTACGTCCGGATAACAAAGCTCTGCTGGAAAAACTGAATAACGCGCTGGCAGCAATTAAAGCTGACGGCACGTATCAGAAAATTAATGACCAGTGGTTCCCACAGTAAGATTCAGAAAGCCGCACCTGCGGCTTTTTTATTGCTTCACCAGCAGCGTCAGCACTTCGTAATGCACGGTGTGGGGGAACATGTCGAAAAGCTGTACCCGTTCGATGCGGTAACCTGGCAGTTCGCGGATATCTTTCGCCATGGTTTGGGCGTTACAGCTGGAGTAGATAATAAAACGCGGTGCCATCGTTGAGAGATAATCACACAGCGGTTTACCAATGCCGCGGCGCGGCGGGTTAACTAGCACCAGCTCCGGCACCTCCCCCTGAGCAGTGGCAAACTGAGTGGAGTCCAGCGCCTGAAATTGCAAACGCGTTAAGCCCAGTTCAGCGGCTGACTGCTTTGCACAGGCAATGGCCTCTGGCGCAATTTCGATCCCGGTTAACTGCATGTCAGGCGTCGCGCAGTGTAAACCAAAGCCCCCCACACCGCAGAACAGATCCCACATATGTTTAACCGGCAGCTGTCGTACCCAGTCGCGCGCGGTGGCGTACAACTGGCTGGCGACCGCCGGATTAGTCTGGAAGAAACTTTGCGGACGGATCCACAGCGGTACGTCATTAAAACGCTCTGCCAGCGCCTGTTGTTCAGTCAGGTAGATCTCCGTCTCCCCTTCCATAATCGCCATATGTACCGGCTGAATATTGACGGTAATAACTTTCAGCTGCGGTAGTTGTTCGTGTAACCACGGCAGCGCCTTACGCAGTTGCGCCAGCTTGGTATCAGAACGCAGTACAAAGCGCAGCATCATGCCGCCATCACTCTGGCTTTCAGTCAGCAGAATGTATTTCAGTTCGCCACGCTTACGCGCCACGTTGTAGGGCGTTAACCCCGCTCGGGCGATAAACGGTTTTAGCGCCGCAAAAACGGGCGCAAATGAGGCAGGATAAAGCGGGCAGTCACAAAGGTCTTCTGGTGTGCCGTCTCGATGCAGCATACCGAGCAGTGGTTTTTCAACGCTACCACTCACCACCATTTTGGCTTTATTACGAAACCCTTGTTCCGGGCCTGACACCGGCGCGCACCATTCCTCAACCGGAAAGTCGGCGAGCAGATTTTTAAGATCGGCGGTTTTAGCGGAGAGTTGCTCTGGAATCGGCTGCGTTATCCACTGACAGGAACGACAGCGACCCGCGTCGTAAAGTGCGCACTGCATACATTGACCTTCACATCATCAGGGGCGACGATTATACACATTATTGCAACTGGAAGAACCGCCGACTGGTCGAGGGAACGAACAGTAGCAACAGGATGAGCATATCCGGCAACTTCTGCAGCATCAGGCTATGGAAGATTTCACGTTTTGATTCACCGGGAATGCTGAACAGCTCCGGATAACCATACCCCAGCGAAGCTGCCCACAAGTAACTTGCGGCTGTGATTTGTGTCAACAGATACAGCCAGCGCGCCCAGCGACGCCCTTTAACCAGCGAAAACGCACACCAGATCTCAATGAAAACCAGCACCAGACTGCTCAAAAAGACCAGCGTTAAACTCCAGGTTTGTACGCTGCGATGAATGAACTCGCCAATACCGCGCACGCCCAGCGTATTGAAAATCATCAGCACGTCGAGGCCACGGATCATAATAATGGCGAGCGCCGCCACCTGCACCAGCGCAGGCACATTCAGGCGAGCATGAGATGAAGATGTTTTCTTAAAAAATCCCAACGTTTCGTCTTCCATGAAAACAATGCCGCGACATGCGCGGCATTATGTAGCCAGGTTGGCAAATTTTAGTGTCTTCAGCCACGTCTTGCACGCTGGATGTCGCGTATCCGCTGTTTTTCTGCGCGCGCCATCAGATACCAGGCGATAAATCCGACAATTCCGACCGCGCCGAGGATCAATGTTGCCAGGGCGTTGATTTCCGGATTCACCCCCATCCGCACGCTGGAAAAGACCAGCATCGGTAACGTGGTGGCTCCCGGCCCTGAAACAAAGCTGGCGATCACCAGATCATCAAGCGACAAAGTAAAAGCCAGTAACCAGCCAGAAATGATCGCGGGCATGATCATCGGTAGCGTAATGACGAAAAACACTTTCAGCGGCGTCGCACCGAGATCCATCGCTGCTTCTTCTATCGAGCGATCCAGTTCCCGCAGACGCGACGAAATAACGACTGCCACATAAGCCGTACAGAAAGTGACATGCGCCAGCCAGATGGTGAGCATACCGCGGTCCGCAGGCCAGCCAATGGCATGAGCAAGCGCGACGAATAACAACAATAGCGACAAGCCCGTGATGACATCTGGCATCACCAGCGGCGCGGTGATCATAAAGGCAAAACCATTTGATCCGCGAAACCTGCCAAAGCGCACCAGCACGACCGCCGCAATCGTCCCGAGGATCGCCGCCGCCGTCGCCGCACAGGCCGCAATTGTCAGGCTTAAACCAACCGCACTCATCATCGCGTCATCGCGCAATAATTCGCCATACCAGCGCGTTGACCAGCCGGCCCACACCGTCACCAGCTTCGAGCTGTTGAATGAATAGATCACCAGCATCAGCATTGGCGCGTAGAGAAAGGTGAAGCCCAGCAGCAAAATCACAATCCGCCAGGGCGAATGAACTACCGGTAAATTATTCATCCGTGTTCTCCCACGCTTTTTTGCTGGTGTTTGTGGAACCACATTATCGGCACAATTAGCAGCAGCAACATGATGATCGCTACCGCCGAGGCCACCGGCCAGTCGCGGTTGTTAAAGAACTCCTGCCACAGCACGCGCCCGATCATGATGCTGTCCGGGCCACCGAGCAGTTCCGGGATCACAAACTCGCCCACAGCCGGGATAAACACCAGCATCGATCCGGCAATAATCCCGCCTTTGGTCAGCGGCACGATCACAGTAAAGAACGTTTTCAGCGGTCGTGCACCGAGATCCAGTGCCGCTTCCACCAGCGAATAATCAATACGAATCAAGGCGGTGTAGATCGGCAGAACCATAAACGGCACGTAGGCATAAACAATGCCGATATAAACGGCCAGATTGGTATGCAGAATGGTCAGCGGCTGGTCGATAACCCCCAGCCACAGCAGAAAATTATTCAGTACGCCGTTATTTTTTAATATTCCCATCCAGGCATAAACGCGAATCAGAAACGAGGTCCACGACGGCAGGATCACCAGTAGCAATAAGATATTACGGGTCGAAGGCTTACTGTGCGCCACCGCCCACGCTAGCGGATAGCCGATCAGTAAACAGCAAATAGTCGAAATCGCCGCCACCTGTAGCGACTGGAGATAAGCATCGAAATAGAGCGGATCGTCGGTCAGTTGCAGGAAATTACCGAGATTAAGAGTGATGGAAAGTTGCCCGTCAGCCCACTCCATCAGTTCGGTATAAGGTGGAATAGCGCGCGCCATCTCCGCCAGGCTTATTTTAAAGACAATCAGAAATGGCAGCAGAAACAGCAGGATTAGCCAGATATACGGCAGCGCAATCACCAGTTTGCGCCCATGCTTCATTTGCAGCTGCGACAACCACAGCTTAAATCCGCCCGGCGGTTTCGACTGGGCAGCAGGTTCAAGTGTACTCATTTTTGCTCCTTAAACCGTCAGCACCACACAGCTGTCCACTTCCCAGCACAAACGCACTTCATCGCCCCAGGTCGGTAACCCTTTACGATGACGATGGGCGTTTTGTAGCTGGGCGCTAATCATTTGCCCACTTTTCAGACGAACGTGATACACCGAAAGATCGCCGAGATAGGCAATGTGTATCACCTCCCCCACCGCAAAATTGTAGCCGTCAGCAGGCGGTTGATCGCAAAGCATGATTTTTTCCGGGCGAAGCGCCACATGCACCGGCACGTTATCGACCACCGAAGCATCTACATCGACTTTCAGTGGATGCACCAGCCCCGGCGAATAAAGCACCAGACCATCTTCCTGACGCTCTTTGAGTACACCTTCAAAGACATTAACCGAGCCAATAAATTCGGCGCTGTAGCGGGTGGTCGGATGCTCATAGATCTCTTCCGGTTCGCCAATCTGGACAAATTTCCCACGATTCATAATGGCGATACGCCCCGCCATGGTCATCGCCTCTTCCTGATCGTGGGTGACCATCACACAAGTCACACCGACACGCTCCAGAATATCCACCACTTCAAGCTGCATCCGGTCACGCAGCTTTTTATCCAGCGCGCCCATCGGCTCATCGAGCAGTAATAGTTTCGGGCGCTTGGCAAGGCTTCGGGCCAGGGCCACACGCTGTCGCTGACCACCGGAAAGCTGATGCGGTTTGCGTTTGGCGAACTCCTGCATATGCACCAGCCCGAGCATCTCATTGACCCGGCTGGCAATTTCCGCTTTCGGTAGTTTGTCCTGTTTCAGGCCAAAAGCGATGTTCTGTTCCACGGTCATATGCGGAAACAGCGCGTAAGACTGAAACATCATATTGATGGGGCGCAGGTAAGGCGGAACCTGTGACAAATCGACGCCATCAAGCATTATCTGTCCGGCAGAAGGTTGTTCGAAACCTGCCAGCATACGCAGCAGCGTGGACTTGCCACAGCCGGATGCGCCCAGCAGCGCGAAGATTTCACCTTTGTAGATGGTCAGGCTGACATCATCCACCGCATGTTGACCATCGTAGGATTTGGTGAGGTTGCGGATTTCTAATAGCGGCGTCAGCGCCTTACGGGTTTTCGCCTGCGGGCGAGGGATAGCGTCATTCACGGCTGCTCTCCGGCATTGAATGTGTGCAAGCGCACCATAATGGTGCGAATTGCCGGCGGGCGTGGTGCGCCCGTCCGGCATCTACGACTGCGGATTATTTTCCGCTCTTCACTTTGGTCCACGCGCGGGTGCGCACACGGTCTATTTTTGGATCCTGCACTTTCAGAGTGAACAACTTCGCACGAACGTCCGCCGGAGGATAAATCCCTGGATTATCACGCACTTCCGCGCTTACCAGCGGCGTAGCTTCTTTGTTCGCGTTGGCATAGAACACATGGTCGGAAATATGCGCCACCACATCCGGGCGCAGCAGGTAATTCAGGAACTGATAGGCTTCGTCTTTATTTTTGGCATCCGCAGGCATGGCGAAGACATCAAAGAACGCCATCGCCCCTTCTTTCGGAATCGAGAACGAGACATTAACGCCATTCTTCGCTTCCTTCGCGCGGTTTGACGCCTGCCAGACATCACCTGCCCAGCCGATAGCGACGCAAATATCGCCGTTTGCCAGGTCGTTAATGTATTGAGATGAATGGAAATAACGAATGTTCGGGCGCAGCTTTAACAGCAGATCGGTAGCCGGTCCGGTGTAATCATCCGCTTTAGTGCTGTTGGGATCTTTGCCGAGATAATTCAGCACGGTAGCAAACACTTCTTCCGGTGCATCAAGGAAAGAGACGCCGCAGCTTTTCAGTTTTTCCAGATTTTCAGGTTTGAGGATCAAGTCCCAGCTATCGACGGGCGCGTTTTCGCCCAGCACCGCTTTGACTTTATCGACGTTATAGCCAATCCCGGTTGTCGCCCACATATAGGGCATAGCAAATTTATTATCCGGGTCGTGTTTGGCAACCAACTTCAGCAGTTCCGGGTCGAGATTCTTCCACTCCGGCAATTTGCTTTTATCCAGCGGCTGGAAAACTCCCGCAGTCAACTGGCGTTCAAGAAAGCTTGCTGACGGCACCACCAGGTCAAAGCCGGTGCTACCCGCCATTAATTTGCCTTCCAGTACTTCGTTAGAGTCGAAAACATCGTAGACGACTTTAATACCGGTTTCTTTTTCAAAATTGGCCACCGTGTCCGGGGCGATATAATCAGACCAGTTATAAATGTGAAGTGTTTTTTGTTCAGCCGCGAGCGTGCCGACAGAGACGGCCATCAGAGCACCCGTAACCAGACCCGATAGCCATTTTTTATTTAAGGCGGTCATATCTCTTTCCTTCTGAAAGTTCGTTAACAAACGAACAAAAGTTGTCACACTGAAAGATATGCAATAAACGTGCATATTTTTTATCGGCGCGGTGTAAGAAAAGAGAACTCTCTCCCGGCCAGCACTGCTCGCTATATAAAAGCATCGCAAGAATAACTTTAGCCAGGGTTTGAGACTATAGCTCGGATTAAAAAACGGTATTTAACAAATTTTTATGCGTATTTGCTCTATGTGATAAAGCCAAATCGGCACAAGAGAAGTGAAATAATCTTTAAGAAAAGGTTAAAAACAGCAGATAATTTTGCAGCACGCAGTCACTGCGGCAGCGACTGCGTACTCGAAAGGAGTTATCAGTGGAGGAAATAGTTTTCGGTAACGTTGTTTTGCCCTTCATCGTCAGTCGGTAACAGCAGTTGATGGGCATTAGCTTCAAGAATGACCATCGAAATCTGCTCTTCGCTCTGACGCACGAACCATGCAAACTGCTCATAGGTTACGCCCTGCATAACGGATAAAGACTGGCAAACCACCAGCTTTGGCAGATTATCATCCTGCATATCAAGAAATGCTTTCACGGTCAGCGAACTGGCATTGATGGCAGATAAATCTGCCGCCAGGGGCAATACGGCTGAAGGTCGGACTTCCGCCATGGCAGAAAACAGGATCGTGTTATCGATCAGATCGATTTTGGCATCAAAGACACCGTCGAAATTCTGCATATGGGGCAGATGCAGAGCCTGACAGTTATCACATTCAAAAAAACTCATCCCCAGGTCATCGAGCCATTGACGCAGCGTATCCAGACCAGGAACGACCAGCGATGTCATAATTTTGTACAACCTCTTTCGATAAAAAGACCGGCACAGCTTACGCAAAAAGCGCAGGCAAAACCATGATCAGTAATGTGATTGCGACTAACCACCCGTTTTCAGGCAATATTCCGTCGTAGCGTGGCGTTCGATCCAGCGGATCATTTTACCCGCGATGTCGATACCGGTGGTTTTTTCTATTCCTTCCAGCCCCGGCGACGCATTCACTTCCATCACCAACGGCCCACGATTAGCACGCAAAATATCTACACCAGCAACATCCAGCGCCATCGTTCGCGCGGCTTTTATCGCGATTTCACGCTCCTGTGGTGTGATACTGGCGACGCTTGCCGCGCCGCCACGATGCAAATTGGAACGAAAATCGCCCTCTTTCGCCCGCCGTTCAATCGCAGCGACCACTTCATCGCCAACAACCAGACAGCGGATATCACACCCTTGCGCCTCTTTGATATATTCCTGCACCAGAATATGCGCGTTCAGACCGCGGAAAGCGTCAATCACGCTTTCGGCCGCCTGACGCGTCTCCGCCAGCACGACGCCAATTCCCTGCGTGCCTTCAACCAACTTGACCACCAGCGGCGCACCACCGACCATGTCGATTAAATCGCTGGTATCATCCGGCGAATGCGCAATGCCCGTGACAGGCAGGTCGATGCCCTGACGCGCCAGCAGTTGCATGGAACGCAATTTGTCACGCGCCCGGGCAATGGCGACCGACTCATTGAGCGGATAGCTCCCCAGCATCTCGAACTGGCGCAGTGCCGCCGTCCCATAAAAGGTAATGGCGGTGCCAATACGCGGGATCACTGCGTCAAAATGGGGTAACTTGCGGCCTTTGTAGTGAATAGAAGACGCCGCAGGATTTATGTTCATGTAGCAAGAAAGCGGATCAAGAATTTCAACCAGGTGACCGCGCTGTATAGCGGCTTCACGCAGCCGCTTACACGAATAGAGCGTTCCATCCCGGGACAATATGGCAATTTTCACCCTGCACCTCTCTGTCAGACCTGGTCAAAAGCCCGCGTATCATACATCGGCGTGGCGGTTTTAGCGCGTCGCCCAACCCTGTTTGTGCAAATAATCCAGAATAAATGGGCGGCTTTCTTTAATGATTGTTCGGCGGATATGATCGCTCCAGGTATCCCGGCGATTATTGCTGCCACGGGTGAGGTAATATTCCGCCAGTTGTTCGTCATACTGCGCCAGTGCGTCTTTATCCAGCGGTTGATAGCTGTTTTCATGCACCAAAATGGAGGACGGTAAACGCGGCTTAAGATCCGGATTATCCGCAGGCCAGCCAAGGCACAGCCCAAACAGCGGCAGAACATGCTGCGGTAATTTCAGCAGCTCCGTCACCGCTTCAATATTATTGCGCAGGCCGCCGATATATACCCCGCCCAATCCCAGCGATTCCGCTGCGGTTAATGCATTCTGCGCCATCATTGCCGTATCAACGACACCGAGCAACAGTTGTTCCGCCAGGCCAAGTTGTGCATCCGGACAGATCTGTAAATGGCGGTTAAAGTCGGCACAGAACACCCAGAACTCCGCCGCTTGCGCTACGTGTTTTTGCCCGCCGGTCAGCGTCACCAGTTCTTCACGTAACGCTTTGTCGGTAATGCGAATAATGCTACTGCACTGCAAAAAACTGGAACTGGACGTCGCACGGGCGCTGTTAATAATCGCCTCACGCTGCGCTTCGGAAATGGGTTCATCAGTGAAATGGCGAATGGAGCGATGGCCACAAATAAGTTCAATGGTTGGCGTCATTATCTTTTTCTCTTTCTGAACGTGAATATTGCGGTGGACGGTTCATCAGCTGTGGGGCAAGACGTTTTGCCACCTGAAGAATAACCACCACCGCAGCGGGAAGCATGAGCAAAACACCGAGAAAAATCATCAGAATCTGCACTTCTGGCCGAGAAAATGGCTCAGGCAGCGACAGGGAGCCGCTTACCGACAGCAGCGCCACCGCCAGCAACATCATTCCGATAAATTCCAGTATCAACACGCTTTTAGGCAATTTACCGATCGCGCGCATACGCTTCCCTCTGCAAAGTGAGCCTTCAGTCTAAAACTTTTCACTGTATTGTGTTTAACAGTTATAGCTTTTAGCAATTAATGCAACAGGTTAAACCTACTTTCAGCGAATTCATTTTAGCGTGATCATTACAGGCATAAATCTATGAGGAGAGAAATAATGCAAACCGTTATTTTTGGTCGTCCGGGTTGCCCTTACTGTGTGCGTGCAAAAGATCTGGCTGAGAAATTGAGCAATGAACGCGATGATTTTCAGTATCAGTATGTAGATATTCGTGCGGAAGGGATCACTAAAGAAGATCTACAACAAAAGGCAGGTAAACCCGTAGAAACCGTGCCGCAGATTTTTGTCGATCAGCAACATATCGGCGGCTATACCGATTTTGCTGCATGGGTGAAAGAGAATCTGGACGCCTGATCGTCTGACAAGCCCTCGCGTTGAGGGCTTTATTGATTTTTTCTGTGCTGTGGTTTAAACAAACTACTGATAAATAAGAAACACAGTGCCCCCAGCGCACACCAGAACACCGCACTTAATAACCATGCCAGCTCTTGCCAGAATGAGCGCGTCGGTGAAAAAAACAGCCGCATAATAAGCATTGAACAGGGTGCCGCCAGCATTGCACCAAACAGAGGTTTCAAGACTTCTCTACGCTGTGAAAAGAAGCTGGCAACTGCTCCAGGAAGAATGAAAAACAGCAAGCCGATTTCAGGATGCCCGGCAGCCCGAAAAGCGCCTTTCATGTGCGTCGCCAGAAAAAGGCACACCACAATGAAGAGGACAAAACAGCAGATTGCCCCCGCCCAACGTTGTTTATGTTTCACTCGTTCCTCCTGACACTGCGTCTATCGAACACATTTTTCGCCAGTGTGGCGTTCAGTAAGATAAAGCCGCTTCGCATTCCATGCTAATATAGGCCAACGCAATTCATATAGCCGTTGATACCTAATGTGATTACACTAGTAAAATATATTGTTACTTTACTATCGTTTAGGTGCGCTGAATGAATCTGCGCCCTGAATTCTGGTAAAAAACATTATCGTAAATTACCATTTCTTTCAACAGCTTACTAGTAAACAAGAAGTTAGCCTCCGTGAATATAAACGTCGCCGAATTGTTAAATGGGAATTACATTCTGTTATTATTTGTGGTCCTCGCGCTTGGGCTATGTCTCGGGAAATTACGACTTGGTTCGATCCAACTGGGTAATTCCATTGGCGTTTTAGTCGTATCGCTGTTATTAGGCCAACAACATTTCAGCATTAACACCGACGCGCTTAATCTTGGCTTTATGCTGTTTATTTTCTGCGTCGGGGTCGAAGCCGGACCGAACTTTTTTTCCATTTTTTTTCGCGATGGGAAAAATTACCTAATGTTAGCACTGGTGATGGTTGGCAGTGCGCTGGCCATCGCCTTAGGGTTAGGTAAGCTGTTTGGCTGGGATATTGGCCTGACGGCCGGTATGTTAGCAGGCTCTATGACGTCAACACCGGTTCTGGTCGGTGCTGGCGATACACTGCGTCATTCCGGCATGGAAAGCAGGCAGCTCTCACTGGCACTGGATAATCTGAGCCTCGGGTATGCCTTAACCTATTTAATCGGTCTGGTGAGTTTGATTGTTGGTGCGCGTTACTTGCCGAAATTGCAGCATCAGGACTTACAGACCAGCGCCCAGCAAATCGCCCGCGAACGTGGCCTGGACACAGATGCCAACCGTAAGGTTTATTTGCCGGTGATCCGCGCCTACCGCGTCGGCCCGGAGCTGGTAGCCTGGACCGACGGCAAAAATCTGCGTGAACTGGGTATTTATCGACAAACCGGCTGCTACATTGAACGTATTCGGCGTAACGGGATTCTGGCAAATCCAGACGGTGATGCCGTGCTACAAATGGGCGATGAAATAGCGTTGGTAGGCTACCCCGACGCCCACGCCCGACTCGATCCCAGTTTCCGTAATGGCAAAGAAGTTTTCGATCGTGACCTTCTCGACATGCGTATCGTCACTGAAGAAGTGGTCGTTAAAAACCATAACGCTGTTGGCAAACGCCTGGCACAACTGAAGTTGACCGATCACGGTTGCTTCCTTAACCGCGTCATACGTAGCCAGATTGAGATGCCGATTGATGACAACGTCGTGCTTAACAAAGGTGACGTTTTACAAGTCAGCGGCGATGCCCGCCGCGTAAAAACCATCGCCGATCGCATCGGCTTTATCTCGATTCACAGCCAGGTCACTGACTTGCTGGCATTCTGCGCCTTCTTTGTTATTGGGCTGATGATCGGGATGATCACCTTCCAGTTCAGCACATTCAGTTTCGGCATGGGGAACGCTGCCGGGTTGTTATTCGCCGGAATTATGCTGGGCTTTATGCGTGCTAACCACCCGACCTTCGGTTACATTCCGCAGGGTGCATTAAGCATGGTGAAGGAGTTCGGCTTGATGGTGTTTATGGCAGGCGTTGGTCTGAGCGCTGGTAGCGGTATTAATAACGGCCTGGGCGCGATTGGCGGTCAGATGTTGATTGCCGGATTGATTGTCAGTCTGGTGCCAGTGGTTATCTGCTTCTTGTTCGGTGCTTATGTATTGCGAATGAACCGCGCACTGTTGTTCGGCGCAATGATGGGCGCACGCACCTGCGCGCCGGCAATGGAGATCATCAGTGATACAGCTCGCAGTAACATCCCGGCGCTGGGCTATGCGGGCACCTACGCAATCGCCAACGTCCTGCTGACGCTGGCAGGGACAATCATCGTCATGGTATGGCCAGGATTAGGATAAAACTGAAGTTGCCCTGAAAATGAAATTTTTTTGCACAACCGCAGAACTTTTCCGCAGGGCATCAGTCTTAATTAGTGCCACTGCTTTTCTTTGATGTCCCCATTTTGTGGAGCCCATCAACCCCGCCATTTCGGTTCAAGGTTGGTGGGTTTTTTGTTGTCTAAAATTTATGCCTTTTAAAATCATGATGTTAGAAGCACTGTTTTTTAACGATGGCGACAAAATGGCGGCAGCGTCAAAGAGAGAGCGCCACCTGTCCTGATTTCATTGGATGCGGCTGAACCGGATTTGACTCTTTTGGCGTTGCAATCGAACGAACAAAAGTTTCATGGGTAACAAAAGTATGGCTGCAGTTAATGTTCTGGCACTGGTTGTAACGCTCTTTGGTCAATGAAGATACCTGAAAACTGCTGCGAGTATGGGCGGCACTTCCACACAGTGGGCAAATCATCATTTTTCGAGTTCTCCCCATTTTTGCTAAATTCACAATAATGATACCGCATTATTCCATTTTGCAAACTTAAAAGTTCTCCATTGCGAAGAATCATTCCATTTCGAAATCATCAATCCTCACTTCAAGCTCCAGACTGGTCGTAAAACCGTTATCCGGGCTGACGGTATGCGTCAGAGTCGTAATGGTCCATTCCGCATCATCTATCGGCTGTTTAAAGCCACTGACTTTCACTGGCATTTCCGTGTAGAGATCTGCCCGCCCTTCCGCCAGTTGTAGCGAGAATGACGCAACACCGCGTTGCAGGCGTTCCCACTGCATTTTCGCCGCTCGTTCGGCGTTGCTCCGGTTGGCATAAGTGCGATTAAGTACCAGCACGTTTTCATCCGTCCCCACCAGGTAATCGCCCTGCTTCGCTTCCGGCTCTTTCTTCTGCTTCTTAGTTCTGCGCTTACGCTTCACCGTGGTGCTTTCTTTCTTCGCGGGTTCGCGGGTATGCAACCAGCTGGCAATTACGCCCGTATAGGCTCCGCGATCTGCCAGGGTAAAGCGGTGACTGTCGCCGTCCTTACGTGTGATAGTGATCACCGGCAGTGGTTTACCGCTGACGCTTTTACCCTGTCCCTGCCGGATGAATAACAGATTGCCATTTTTCACTGACGCAATAGCACCGTACTGGCGCGCCAGCCGCATCAGAAAACTGCCGTCACTCTCATTAGTCTGGTCTATATGTTCCACGGGCTTATCCGACAGGTCTTTACCCAGTGCCATCTTCAGCTTGTGACGCGCGGCTATTTCCTTGACCACTTCCCCGACAGTAGTCTTGTGCCACGACTTTTCACGGCGGGTATTCAGCGTTTCACGAAAATCAGCACTTCGCGCCCGGATAGTCAGGCGGTCCGGTGCGCCAGTGTGTTCAATCTCGTCCACCGTGAATGTCCCTTTCGGGAAAAGCGGCTGCCCCTTCCAGCCCAGCGCCAGCGTAATGACCGCACCTCGGCGCGGCAGCACGATTTTTCCGTCGGCATCATCCAGTTCCAGATCAAGCTGGTCCGCTTCAAAGCCCCGATTGTCCGTCAGCGTCAGACTCATCAGGCGGTTATCCAGCACAGTGGTGATATCCCTGCCCTCAATACTGATGCTGAATGCGGGAGTTTTGTTGCCTTTGTTAAGCAGTTCAGAGCTGAAATTCACGACAGCAGCCCTCCCACCGTTTTACCGATATCGCTTAAGGCAGACGTTGCCGTATCCTGCAGATTATTCAGTTGCGTACTGAGATCACCGAACATATCGGACAGGGATTCATCCACCCGTTTGAGCGACAGGGTGAACTCAATCCGGCGCGGCATACCATCGCGGAAAAACTCCGTTTTAGTCTGATTTATTCCCTCAATCACATACATGCCGTAAATGGTGCCGCTGCCTTCAATCAGGGGCCATGCTTTCCCCTGTTCTGCCATCTGCTCCAGTGCCAGCAACGACAGCCTGCCACCTGTTATCTCCGGCATAAGAACACCAGAAAGCGTCAGCATGTCGTTGTCCGGTCCCAGAAACTGCGTGGACGGACGTCGGTTTACCCGGCTGTTTGCCGCATGTCGCCAGCTGCGTTGATACTGCAGCTCCTGATACGGCACGGTGCGCAGCATAAACACGTACAATCCCAGCACCATCATCATGCGTCGTATCCCCCCTGATCGCTGTAGTTACTCCTGGCTTTTGCCTTCAGCCTGCGTTCACGTTCATCAAGCTGGCGGGTCACCTCCCGCGCAATATCCTGCGCACTTTGTCCTGGCTGCGTCTGGATGATGATCTGCGTCGGTGCCTCAATCCTGTAAACGGGCGGCACAGTGGCTGCGCGACTCACAATTGCTTCTCCACCTTTCGCGGGAAGTGCCAAAGGGTGCAACGGTGGAAGTTCTGCTGGCGCGGCAGCAACGCCCATCATTCCGGTAACAACGGCAGCCAGTGCAGCTGTATTTCTCCGGCTGGTCACATTTGCCGGGCCGTTAACAATTTCCGGCCCGTTTTCACCGACGATGCCAAACTGCCCGCGCGGGATATACCCGCCGCTGCCATACATCCCCGCAAAGCCATATCCCCATGATGGAAAACCACCCGATGGCATCATCACTTTACCGTCTGCATTCACCGTCGCAGGTTGCTGACGCGTCACGCTTTCCGGCAGTTTTGCCTTTGCGGCCTCTTTACTGACAATGCCGAGTTTATCCAGCAACCAGGAAACGCCGGATTTCAGGGAGTCCAGCGGATGCATGACCATATTCAGCCCTTCCGCCAGTGCCTCCCCGAATCGCCGCCCCATTGCCGCTGCACTCTGCAGTTCGGCAGAGGTCGACCTAACGGGCGTCAGCAGATTAGTAAACCAGCCCCACAGCGCCTGTACTTTGTCGCCAATCCACTGGAACACGGGCTTAAGCGGTTCGAATGCTGCACTGACGGGACCTGCCGCCGCTTTGAATCCTTCCACCACGCCACCAAGAAATGCGGTGATGGGTTGCCAGTATTTCCAGACAACCAGCGCCACGCCCGCCAGTGCAGTAACCACAAGACCTATCGGACTGAGCAGAGCACCTAACAGACCAGATACGGCATACAGGGCAACGCGCAGCATCGCCAGTGGACCAGATGCCAGTACTCGCAGCACCGTGCCTGCGCCGACCAGTCCACCGCGCAGTACCGCCAGAGGATTCATAAACATCACAGCAACAGCACGTAAACCGGATAATCCAGACCGCAAAAGTGCAACCGGCGCACCTGCTACAGTTTTCAGGACATTTCCCGTCAGTGATGCCGTGCGGCGCAAAGACGACAACGGCGCAGTAAGTAAACCTGCGGCGTTGCCCGATGAAGCAAGCCCGCGTCGCAGCAGTGCCAGTGGTGCGCCAGCCAGCCAGGACAACGCGCTGCTGGTTCGAGTTACTGCTGCCGTAACGGAAGGTAACGTTTTGATACCCAGCACAGAGAATCCCAGACGGATCACTGCCAGCGGCCCCAGCACTGCAGCCAGCGCCACCGCTAAGGTGCCGAGGCCTACGGTAACCGCAGCCACCACAGCGGCTACTTTCATCAGTGTGCCTGTCAGTTCCGGGTTAGCTTCCACCCAGCGGCGCAACGCCCCCGTGATGCTTTTCACCGTGTACAGAATATCCATCAGCGGCTGGCGCAGCGTTTCGCCTAGGCTGCTGAAGGTGTTCTGTGCTACGGTTTTGACCAGCAACCACTGCGCAGAAAGTGAGTCCTTGTTAATGTCGGATTCTTTCTGCATGGAGCCGAGCGCATCATTGCCCGCTGTCAGTTTTAGCTGGCGCTGCAGTTCCGGCAGGTTGTTTGCCAGTTTCGCCGCGTCATCGCCAAACTCTTTACCAAACAACATGGTCATGGCAGACAGACGTTTATCCTGCGGCAGTGCGTTCACCTTCTCCAGCACACGCTGGATAGTTCCCATCGCATCCTTCGTCATCTGCTTTTCAATCACTTCAGGATTGAGTTTCAGCAGATTCATCCCTTCAAAGAAACTCTTGCTTTGCATGGTGGCAATGGACAATTCACGCACCATCGCGTTTGCTGCACTGGCTGCAACCTCCGGCGCAGCGCCCAGTGTCAGAAAGGTGGACCCCAGTGCCGCCGCTTTACGATAATCCAGACGGTCAGCCACACCGCCCAGACGTTGCATCACATCAATGATGTCCGCCCCTTTCGACATGGCGTTATCATCCAGATAGTTCAGCGCATCGCCGAGCTGTTCAATATTGCGGGTAGGTATTTTGTAGAGCTGGGCGATTTTCCCCAGACTTTCTGACAGTTCATCCGCTGGCAGCTCAAAGGCTGTTGCCGCCTTTGCTGCCGTACTGGCGAAGGCCAGCAGGTCACGTTTCTGGTCTTCCCAGCTGTCGTCAGGGTTTGCGACGTTCATGCGCGCACCACCTTCAACCAGTGCAGCGAAGTCCACCGCACCGTTTTCCATCGGCAACTGTTCGCTGGCAGCCTTGATGGCATCCTGCATTTCATAAAAACGTGCAGTGCGGTTGCCATTATCGTCACGCAGACCATTGACCTGCTTTGCCACACCTTTCATGGCATCTTCCATGCTGGTATAGCTTTTTACTGCCGCCATCACTGGCGTCCCCATTGCCAGCCCTGCAGCCGTGGTGGTGGCTCCAGCTCCTGCGATGCGATCGCGCACCTCCAGCGAACGGGCATAACTGGCACGCGCTGCATTCATCCTGCGCTGAGCTTCCCCCAGTCGCTTCAGCCGCGCCTCCTGTTTCGACAGTTCCTGGTTATAACGTGATGTTTCACGGGCTAAACGGGCAGTTGCTCCCGCATCATCTTTCGCAGAAATTCCCGCCCGGTACAGTTCTGCACGCACAAGCGCCGTTTGCTTCTGCAAATATTTTTGTTGTTCTTCCAGGCGTTGGACTGCCAGCGTTTGCCGACCTAAAGCCACAAGGTGCCGTTGTGATGGTTGTTCCATCGACTCCAGCTCAGAGCTAAGCAAATTAGCCTTCTGTCTGGCATAGTTCAGCCTGTCGCCTAACTTCTTGTTATCGGCCTGCAGCTTGCGAAATTTTTCCAGGCTGTTACCCGCCTGATTGAGTTGCTTTAATGCGTCACGGGAGTTTCTGATTGCGCCAGCCAGCTCTTTCGAACTGGCCTGTGCAGCACGGAATGGGCGGGTGAGTTTGTCAACCGCATTAAGAATGACCTGCAGGCGCAGGTTATTATCACTCATCGTTGGCCCCGCTTCTCTGAATCGCTTTATACCGCCATTCCAGCACTTCGGTCAGCGGCATAACGTCAGTAACGGATGGCGGCCAGTGAAAGATGGTGGCGATATCAGCCACCAGATCGTCAACCGTCAGGCTGTCGGTAAACCGGCAAGCACCGACTTCTTCAACAAAAAAGTGACAACCTCAACCGACATGGCAGTGAGATCTGCCGGGTCCATCTCTACAATTTCCTGTGCAGTCAGTGCCGGACTGGAGATGCGGGGGATCACGGTCATCATCGCGTTCACATCCATATCCATAATGGCCTGCAGGCGTGTACCGCGCAGCGCACCGGACTGCGGTTTACGCAGCACAATTTCGGTGATTTCTGTTTTACCGCGCTTGATGGGGGTATCCAGTTGAATGGTCTTTTCAGTCTGCTTATCACTCATTTTGCTGTCCTGTAAATTGGGTTCTGGCGCGGCATTCCGCGCCGTTCAGATACATCAGAGGCCGAGGGCGTTGCGGTGCGCTTCCATCAGGTCCACACCGTCCACAATTTCCACCATGTTGATAAGGTCCACTTCATAGAGCACCTCACCATTGATAGTCAGCTTCACGTAGCTGTTGGTACTGGTCACTTTGGTGGTGTTGCTTTCGCCCGTCTTCCACTCGCCGGAATCCACTTCTTTGTGACGTCCACGCACCACAAGTTCCACGGCCTGCACTTCTCCGGTATCGTCACGCTGGATAGAGCCGGTGAAGCGCAACTGGATGCCATCCACCGTGGCTTTGCCCATCTGTTTAAACAGCAGCAGTTCAGTACCACCAATGGAAAATTCTGTGTCCAGCGCACTGTCATCAAGCCCCAGATCCACATCCACTGCACCCGGCATTCCGCCGCCGCGATACTTCTCATATTTGCGGGTGAATTTCGGCAGCGTCAGCGACTCAACGATCCCCTGCCAGTTGTTCCCGTCATTAAACAGGTTCAGGTGTTTTAATTTGCGTGGTAAAGCCATGTTGTCCCCTTACGCGCTGACCTGGCTGGCGAAATTCACCAGGTACTGATCGGTGATGCGCTGACGCAGCATCAGGTTTTCAAGTGGCGGCACTGGCGTGTAGTCGTAGTCGATGGTAAGTTTTCCGGCTTTCAGCGTGTCTTTGTCGTTCACCGACTCATCCAGCCAGCAATCACCACCAATGAGATAGCCCTGACTGACCAGGCTGCGCATTTTGGCGCGGATACCCTCGATAATGTCGCGGGCCAGCGACGGGTTAAGCGGTTTATCCACCGCCCACATGTGTGCTTCTGCCATCGTGTCCATCAGCACCTGCGCCGTGCGGGTGTAGTTTTCGAAGGCAAAGAGCGGATCATCGCTCAGACAGCGGGAACCCCAGAAGCGAAAACCATCCTTGCGCACAAGCGTGGTGACGTCGTTCTGGTTCAGCAGACCTGCATCGGTTGCCGGGTCCTGCAGATCCCAGAACACATCAGCAGAAATTCCGGTGACACCGTTCACGCCCACGTTGGACAGGCTTTTGTGCCATCCAGTCTGCTCATCAATTTTGGCGCGCAGACCGAGCGCACGGGCGGTGGCATATGCCGTTGCTTCGGCATTCAGTACCGTGTCCCAGCCAGTAAAGTCAGGCCAGATCAGCATCCCTTCGCGCTGGCTGAAGTTTTCGCGGTAAGTGATCGCCTCCTGCACTGTCTTGCAGCCATACGCTGACAGGTAAGCAAACCCACGCAGGCTTTGCGCCACGCTCAGCAACTCAGTAGCTACCGCCTTGGTGTCGTGGCCTGGCACGCCGAGAATACGCGGTTTAACGCCGAGCTGGGACTGGGCAGATAACAGGGCTTTCATACCTGTTTTTTTACCTTCAGCAGTCACTGCGCCGATGATATTGGTCGTGGTTTCTTCTTCCGTTTCACCCTGCGGTACACGCACAACAACGGTCACGGGTTTTGCCTGGTAAGCGATGGCATCCAACGAGCGGGCCAATGTGCCGGACTCACCCGCTTTACCGCTTGCAGTCAGCACATCAGTGATCAGCACAGGTTTATTAAGAGGAAACATTTTTGCATCGGCATCATCGCCCGTGCAGACCATACCCACGATGGCGGTGCTCACCGTGGTAATGGATCGGGTGCCTTCGTTGACTTCAACAACACGCACCCCGTGGTGGTAATCCTGAGCCATAGTGGCGAACCTCCTGATTGGATTAGGCTTCGCCCTATGTTGAAGTGATTGTGCCTGACAAACAGCTAAGCGCAGTTGTACCGTTATTCACACAAAATGACGGTATTTGTCTGCTTGCAGGGATAATCAAAATTATGCTGATTCAGGGGGATTCATTGCTCTTATTTGGCGGAAATTTTCTATAAATTGTGGAAACACCCACATCAAAAATCAGTGCAATACGCTGTCTTGATTCTCCGGCCTCGAGTAAACGCCCAATCTGTGCCCACTGTTCGGTGGTCAACTTAGGACGGCGTCCACCTACTCTGCCTTTGGCGCGAGCTGCAGCAAGCCCCGCCCTGGTACGTTCAACTATCAGTTCGCGTTCCATTTCAGCCAGGGCACCCGTGACATGAAAAAAGAAACGGCCCATTGGGGTACTGGTATCAATACTGTCAGTCAGGCTTCTAAAATTCACACCATGCTGGCGCAACTCTTCTGTCAGCATAAAGAGTTACAGCTCGGTGTTCTGGTCATTTGTTGACACGAGTACATAGCCTATTAGCATTAGCTATCCTTTTGTTATCTTGATAAATTTCACTTGTAATGTATATTTATTGCCACCGAAACATAGTTAAAACTTTAAAATATTTATCGAACATTTATGTAATAATAACCTTCATAGCATCTATAAGGAAAATAAAAATGGAACAGAGAAAACTATATGCTTACTTAAATTTAAATAATCCAATTGTTGCCTGGGAGGTTGCAATAGGAAGAATTGAATCAATTTGCTATAAAAGTGAGTTTGGAGTATCTATTTGGTTCTACAATCTAGTAAGGAAATACTTATCAGATAATCACAATGAAAAATTACAAAATGAGTTAGCTCTTGAAAAGGTTCGCTCAGACAATTTCAGAGATAAGGTTTCCCGCCTAACCGGAATATACCTATTCAAAACAAAAGAAATGGCTGAAATAGCAATCGACCGTTGGAGTTTAAATCAAAACTATAAAAATACTATTGCAGAAATTGATTTTCATGGTTTGAACTTTACAGAGGTGGATTCAGAGTGGATCACTGATTATCTCGGCTCTCCACTTGAGCAAAATGCGCCCTGGATGCACAACTATTGGTCTGGAGTAACTCGCGGGGAAAATCCATTAACCGAAGTTTTGGCCAGTGGCATTGGATATATCAACGATAAAAAAATCAGAAGCATGGCTATCAAAAAACTATATGAAAAATGGGCTACTTCATCTTTGTTATTTAATGCAGCGATTGCCGGTTTTTCTACTGGAGAAATGGATCAGATATGTCGTGTCAAACCAGCGATACTACGTGAAGATGACGGGACACTATCTGGAGAAATTTTTATTGACATGAATGAATTCAATCGAAATCAGAAAAAAATAGTAGCCGCTTTAAAGAAAATGTATGACAACGGATATGAACCTCCTATTGTTGTACCGAATGCCCCAAATGCTCTCTTTGCATTACCTGACCTTAAAGATATGTTTTTTAGTACTAAAAACGAAGTAACTAAAAACCTGTTCAACTTATTACACGCTAGTTAACTGTGAACCACCATTTATATTAAATGGTGGTATCCATCTTACTTTTAATAAAAACTTATCAGTTTCATTTATATGAGATTGTTATTGCTGCCGAAGCAGAGAAACAGCTGCGAATAGACTGGGCTAATGAGTTTATAAACAGTAAGCAATGGCCTGGCAAAGCAGCTATTGGTTGTCTGAAAGGTGAGGAACTGGCACAATATAATTTGTGGCTGGATTACCTGGACGCACTGGAACTGGTCGATACTTCCAGTGCACCAGATATTGAATGGCCTACGCCTCCGGCAGTTCAGGCCAGATGACATCCGGCGCGGTGCTGGTATCTGTTGCCGCCACCGCGTCAATGTAATCCAGCACGGCGTTAAGTCGGGTTGTTTCTGCCTGCGTCAACTTCCGTCCGGCCTGTAATTTCAGTTGAATCAGACTGATGGAAGCCATTGCAGCATCAATCAGCGACTGGCGCTGTGCTTCTGCCGCTTCTACTGCGGCGCTATGCTGTGCCTCGGTATCCGTCACCCATTTCTCACCATCCCATTTATCGTATGGCGTTAACGGTGAAAGCGTGACATAACCGTCTTTGATGGCACCGATATAATCCACTGTAACAGCTGCGCCATTTTCAGTTGAGTAAACGGTCTCATTGCGATGGTCTTCTTCATGGCTCCATCCCTTACCCGTAAATACTGCTACTTTTCCCGGAATGTTTTCGCCAGGGTCAATACCAGTGGAACAGGCGGGCATACTTACGCCAGTATTAATATATTCATCAGACCAGCCCGTATACTCAGATGTTTCAGCATCATAATAAAAACAACGCATATCGCCCGGCACTGTAGCCAGCCCATTTTCATCAAAAACAGGTTTCATTATTTAGCCCTCACCAGAAAGTTAAATGCAATATTTCGCGGTCTGACAGCAACAAAATTCACACCATCACCCACAGAGTTACTGGTGAAATTAAATCGTGAAAATCCTGGCTGATTTCCGGCGATGCCATCATGAAAGTTAATTGCGTGTCCCGCACCTTCGCCTATATTCCCGGCAAACTGAGAAAAGTTTGTAGCTGCCTGCCAGCTTAATAATTCGCGACCACCGTCTGCACCTCGCCCGTCATCCCAGATACGAATGAAATCACCGCGGGCTTCAGGTAATACCAGCGAAGGAAACACTTTCGCCAGCACAGGATAATCAGTGGCAGAGAATTTCGCGCCGTTGAACTTCAAAAACACCATACCGGACCAGCTGTCGATGACAGAATTTGGCATTGCAGCGGAGGGCCAGAAGAACGGAACGCCAATAGCTGGAGCACCTTCTCCCAAACCAAGGTATGCGAGAAGACCTGCTACATCCTTTCCACTCAAATGAGTCAGCGTATTGTCCAGCGGTTGTTTACCTGCCAGCGCATTAAGCATTGTCGTGGCAAAGTTCGGATCATTCCCCAGTGCCGCCGCCAGTTCGTTCAGTGTATCCAGTGCAGCAGGTGCAGAACCCACCATTCCTGCAATCGCCGATTTCACAAAAGCCGTAGTGGCAATCTGTGTATTGTTGACCGACTGCGCCGCCGTGGGGGCTGTTGGCGTTCCGGTGAGTGCCGGACTCGACAACGGTGCTTTAAGTGCCAGCGCATTGTTAATGGTGGTACTGAAATTCGGATCATTGTTAATGGCTGCGGCTATTTCTTTCAGCGTGTCCAGCGTGGCTGGCGCACCATTAATAAGGGCCGTCAGTGCCGCCTGTACAAACGCAGTGGTCGCAACCTGCGTGGTATTATTCCCCGCCGCTGGCGTTGGCGCTTTGGGGGTTCCGGTAAATGTCGGGCTGGCTTTTGGCGCGTACTGTGAATGCGGGTCCGGTGCGGCAAGATGTTTTGCCATCTGATCATCCGCGTACACCTTCAGCTCCAGTGCCTTGTCATCCACATACTTGCGGGTTGCCAGCACTACAGCAGGGTCGATTTTCAGGGTGATATTGTCCGTGCTGCTGGTAATCAGCACCATGCGCACGGTCTGAGTGCGCCCGCTACCTTCAGCCAGTTGCGGCTTATAGCTTTCCGGGCAGTTGCCCACAGCAATCAATGCCCCGGACTCATCAAACAAGCCCACTTCACGTATCCACCAACCGCCCTCGTTTTCAGGGATCACCTGTTCGGCAATAATCTGGCTGCTGTTCTGCGGGTCGATATAAAGCATATTCAGCGCAGCCCGGCGTTTCTCATTTACCAGTGCCGTCTGCTTTGCGTCCGGCGTTGGCAATACTCCACCGCCATCGCCCACCGCCATATAGGTAATTTTTAGCGGCACACCGAGCGCGGCGGCGCTGGCAAGTTTCGCCGCGCCAATATCCGTCAGCAGGGTATAAAATTTTGTGCTCATGGATTCACTCTCATTGTGTCAATAACATGGACCGCCCCGCCTTCATGCGCGGTGCCACCGGAAATAATCGTTTCGTTGATATACGGATAGATCGTGATTTCTTCGCCAAGATAGCTGGCGACTCCCACCCAATGCGGGCCGCTGGTCTGCAGGTTGATGGACATGCCGATCATGTGACGGCTACATGGTTTGGCATCGCTTATCAGTCGCTCAAGTTCCAGATAGGTATCTTCAGTGATGCCCTGGTCCTGCACGCCGATATCCAGACGAAACGTGCCCGGTGTCTCTCCGGTCTGCCACCACTCAATAATGCGGATCAGAAAGCCGAACGGCTCCACCACCCGACGCACGGCACTGGTGGTCCCTTTATGCTGATGAATATAAAAAGCATCCTTCACCACCTGGCGCTTGACGCTTTCAGTCCAGCCCTCATCCCAGCGATCCACAGAGAACGCCCAGGCGAGATAAGGCAGGAAACTGACCGGACAGGTCGTCGGATCCCACAGGTCACGCAGCGGCACCTGCAAATCAGAAATCCCGCTGCACGCTTGCGCCAGTCGGCGCTCCAGTGGTGTTGAACCCGGTGGCAGCAGACTATTCATCCGTTCCTCCGTTGGTTACGCTCCACTGCGTACATGATGCCGCCTGTGTTTTGTTCAGGACCACATCCGCCAGAGGAGAAGCCAGCTCCACACGCTGCACACCCTCAACATGCAGGGCGGCAAAGATGGCGCTACGGCGAATATCCCGACCAAGACGCGTCTGACTGGCGATGTACTTCTGCAGGCTGGCTTTTGCCGCTGCCATTACCGGCTCTGCTTCCGGTCCCGGATAGAGAAAAATGGTGGCTTCCACGCGGTACGGGATGATTTCCGCGCTGCGAACCGTCAGACGGTCAGCCACCGGGCGGACATTCTCACTGTTCAGTGCTTTCTCCACCACATCCAGCAGGTCTTTTTCTGCTGTTCCGTCGCCTTCGCGGCTAAGGACTGTCAGCACCACCTCTGCAGGTGCCGGACTGGTTGCACTGGCATCCGCCACCCGACCGTCGGCGCTTCGGGCATGAAATTCATAAGCGGCAGTTGGTCCCGCAACTGAAAGCCCCTCAAAGGCTGCAGGCACACGCAGGCGTAACGCTTCATCGCTTTCCATCACTGCTGCAACGGGCGGCACAGCGTCATTATCAGCAGGCGTCACCGTCAGGCGTTTCACGTTGTAGTTGGCAGCGATCTGGTCAAGATCGCCGCCCATCGCGTAAGCCACCATTACCGCCTGCGCGGCTTCGTTAATGCGCTGGCGCAGAAGCAACTCACGGTAAGCGTTCTCCTGCAACAATTTGGTGACGGGTTCAGATTCCAGTTCCAGCGTGCGGATCACTGCTTCCTGCTCATCTTTCGGATGAAGCGCCACAAATTCTGCCTTGCGTTCGGCAAGCAGCGTCTCAAAGTCCAGCACATCGACAATCTGCGGCGCAGGCAACTGCGAAAGGTCAATCACTGCCATTCTCTGCTCCTGTTGATACGGAAAGGGAAACAGGCACACCGTTATTACGCCGCCCGATCAGCCCCACCACCATTGAACCGTCAAAATGGCTGTTGATGGTGATGGAATCCAGCATCAGCCGTGGCTCCCAGCGACTCAGCGCCACATACACTGCCGACATGACCTGCAGGCGTAATGCCGGATTTTGTGGCTGATCTATTAAAGCCGACAGCAGAGATCCATATTCCCGACGGGCAATACGGCTACCCTGCGGTGTCAGCAGAATGTCCCGCACCGACTGGCGCAGATGGTCAATATCAGTAATGGCTTTACCGCTGGTATTGTTCATCCCGATATAAAGCGTCATACCGGGCCTCCGGTTGTATCGCCGCCTTTCAGGACGCCAGTATGCTGATGCGCATCAACCACGATCCCGTTAGAACTCATCGCACCGCCGCTCTGGGTAACGCCACCATTGATCACCACTTCGCTGTTAATACGCGTGCGGTCAGCCTCCAGCACAAACTCACTGGTTTTCAGGGTGATATTGTCAGCGGTCTCAATGACCATTGATTTGATGCCCCTGACAAACCAGCGCCCGGTGGCGGGTTCGTATTCAAACCAGCCACCGTCAGGATGTTCTGTCACGCAGGCGTCCGCCGACGTCGACGGTGGCGCGAACTGATTCGAATAGATGGCGGGTAACGCAAAGGCGGTTTCCAGATTGCCGCCCAGACTCAGCAGCACCACCTGCTCACCTTCCGATGGTCGCCACCATGTGCGGGCATTCCCGGCACGCAGCGTCAGCCAGCTGATCCAGTTGGTTTCAAGGTCGCCCGTTTTCACCCGGCAAAGCCAGTTCTCCCGGTCCACTTTGGTGACTACACCTGTGCGGATCAGGTTGGTGATAAGGCGCATGATTTCTGTGAGTTGTGCGTTCATGGCATAAGAGTGCCATTGGTCACTTTTAATATGCAGTGTGCTAACTTGTGTGGTTATCCACACAAAACTACAAATGAAAATAATGAGCGAACGTAAATACCCGACTTTTTCACTACGCGAATTTAACAATGCAGCTGAACTTTGGGATGCTCTATCACCGACACAAAAGATAGACCCAAACTGTAAAGATAATATTATTTATAGAGGGCAAGGTGATGCCAACTGGAGCTTGATCCCATCAGCACTTCGTAATCCACCGCAATATTTAACAAGAAGAACATCACCTACGTCGGATGACATTGTTGCAAGCGAGATAATAACATTAATGTCTTTTGTGCATCACTGTGACAGAGTAGGTGTCCGTATCCCCGGTGATAGCCCTGACTTCCGCAGATTGCATTTAGATATAAATAATCAAGATTATTGGCTTATAAATCCATCATCTTGGCCAAATCCAGAAGTTTTCGACTTAATGGCTCTCGCACAGCATCATGGCGTGCCAACAAGATTGTTAGATTGGACTCGAATCCCTTACATAGCGATTTACTTTGCAGTTAGCTCCTGCATTGCTAATTATAAAAACTGGAATGCATCCAGTAAATTAGCCATATGGGCCTTTAATAAAGAGTTTATAAATCTTCACCCACAAATAAAATTGCATTCAACAGCAGGTTCTATCAGTCCGCACTTAGCGGCGCAATTTGGGCTTTTTAGCGTTCATCCACATACTGGCGGACGAGGACGGACAGCTACAATTCATAGCCTAGAGGAGCTTTCTGGGGATTTCCCGCACCCGGTATTCTTTAAATACACACTCCCCATAAAAGAAGTATACAATGCTTACCAGCTTCTTAATAAAGCAGGGTTCAGTGCGGCTAGCATATACCCTTCTGCTGACGGGGCAGGAAAAGCAATCCATGATGAGATTAACCTCGATAACGCAAGAAATAGATTGACTGAGTTAGAAATTAGTCTCTAACCCAGCCAGCGCATAAGGGTGTCACGAGTGACTGTTTCCACCTCATTATTCACACCCAGAAGGCGACGCTCTGCGTAACGGACCTCCGGCCCTTTATGACTGACGCGATCACGCAGGCCGTAATGGTGAACACGGGCAATACGCTGCACCTTACCTTCAAACTGTACGCTGGCAGAGTCGGCGCTGGCGGCAGTTTTCAGGTATTTTGTGGTGCGCAGCTTTGCAAACATCTGACGTTTGATGCGCCCCTTTTTACTGCGTGCTGTTACCCGTCGAGGTTCATAACTGCTGCCATCTGGATTGCGCTGCATTCTGATATTCTGCTGCTGTGTCCGACGCAGTTCCTGCGCCAGCTGCCGCATCATGCGGCTTCTTGCGGCTGGTTCCAGATTCGCCAACAAAGCACTCAGCCAGTCGTCCACCTTCTGCAGTTCAGCCACGTTTCACCGTCCACATTTCTTCAGGTTCATCGGGTTCCGCTACAGCTTCAACACTCGACACACTGCCGTCAGTACTGACCAGCACACGCTCCGTCAGTTGCAGGTTAAGGCTGATATCACAGACATCGTTGCGCAAAATATCCACCTCAAAGGTGAATAGTTTTTCCCGTAACGCCGGGTTATTGATGGCATCGGGCTGGTTATCACGCAGCCACAGCAAAACCGGGGCCATCAGCAGATTCTGGTCGCCGCTGAAATCCTCAATCACCACGTTGAGGGTATAACGGTACTCCCATGACATGGAGCTGGCCCCCGTGGCAACCAGCGAACCGTTATCCACAAACAGATGCAGTTTGTCCGGGTTATTGCGGACATAAGGCACTGCTTTATTTAGGGCGTGGCGCAGGGATTGTGGTTTGTTCACTGTTTCGCTCCTGACACGCAATAATCATGTCCACTTTGTCTGCACAGACCGCCCAGGCGGCCTCCGTTTCATCCAGCAATGCGTTCAGATCACCGTTAGTGCGCGGCGCTGCCTGATCCAGCCGACACGGCGTCACTCGCGGACAACCACTGACGGTAAGCTGCACCTCCGGTGAGTTCCGGACGTTCCCGCAGCCGGATAATGTCAGCAGGCAAAGGAGTATCAGCCCAGCGGCGTAAATCCTCGTTCTCACGTTTCAGTTCCTCAATCCGGCGTTGTCGTTGTCTCAGCAGTGCGCTGGTCTGTTCTGCTTCGGCGTAGAGCCGCGCCTGCTCCCGGTTGTTGGTTTCAGCCAGAATGGACAGACCGATCAGCTGGCTGTTTTTCTTCGTCAGTTCTTGCGCTTTACTTTTCAGCGCCGCGCGCTGCGTTTCGATGGTGTGGCTGGCGCTGTTAAGCCGCCACGACTGCCAGCCCAGCGCAACGAGTGCCAGCGCCACCACTACTGCCAACGCACGCGTCATAGTCCAGCTCCTTTAAGGCACCAGGCCATCTCCCGCGCACGGCGGTTATCCAGCCCCTGATTAAACACACCTTTTACATACACCCAGCGCGGCAACTGTCGGCACGCATCCGCCCAGCGGCGCTGATTGAGCAATTTCACCAGCGTGGAACTGCAGGCATTGCCCGTACCCACGTTGAAGGCAAACGACACCACCGCGTCATACACCTTCTGCGGCGGCTGTTGCTTCACACACCTTTCCAGCGCCCGCTCCACACGCAGCACGTTGGAGATCAGCCCTTCTGCTGCCTGTCGTTCCGTGATTGTTTTGCCGGGAATGACGCCCGATGTATTACCAATGCCGTCGGTCCAGACACCCGCGCTACACTGATACGGCTGCAGACGACAACCTTCGTAATCGGCAATCAGTTTCAGCCCCTCCACGGAGGTGTGAAGCTGCTGAAAACCCGGCAGCGTGGCAGCAATAGCCAGCACGGCCCCTACAAGGCAGCGTTTAACGATTGATGGATTCATAGTCCTCCCGCGTGATCTGCCCGTCGCGCAGAAGCTGGTAGGCTTTGTGTTTGTAGTACCAGTTGATAGCCAGCATCAGCACACCGATCATCAGGCCGCCCAGCGTTGAGGCATCCTTGATGGACAAATCGCCCAGCCAGGCCAGCACGACGGCGATGCAATACGTGATAAAGGCGCTGATTCGCTCAAGCGTCATAATTCAGTCCCATAGCTGGACGGTCTGCACGGTGGTGGTTGTCGGAATGTCCGGCAGCTCCACCTGCAGCCCGTGAGGTAAAAAGGGGCCATATTCGGCAAGCCCCGGATTTGCCTTCAGTACCTGCTCCGTGACACCCTGCGTGCGCCCGTAATGACGCCAGCAAAGCGCGTCCACCGTGTCATACTGATGCGCACGCACTTTCATCAGATAAGCTCCACTGTGCAGTGCGGCGCGTCCTGTACCCGGCTGATGGCCCAGCGGGCGTCACGCCATAAATCACCGCTGGCTTCTGCCAGTTCCTCGCCCCGCTTCACACCGGATGCCGTGGCGTCATAGTCCTGGTAACGTTCGTTGAGCATGGCGCGTGCCCAGCAGTAAACCGCGTTGAAATAGTGCTGAATGCGCTCACTTTTGCCGTCCAGCTGTTCCGCCGGAACCTCTGCCAGCGAGGCATACCCCAGCATCTGCTGGCGTCTGCGAAACTCATACAGCTCTGCGTTGACCTCCGAAATTGCCGACAGCGCAACCTGCTTTAAACGCGGCTGCGTCACCGTGCCGTCAGTGCGCATGACACTGCGAAACTCCGACAGGTCCACATCAGGCCAGAACGGCGTATTTCTGATGATTTCCGCCTGTTCCGGTGCCTGTTCTGGCGCAACAAACTTCATGCTGCTTTCTCCTGAAATAGAGGGCGGTGGACGGGGTTTTGATGTGGCAGTGCCTTTCGCCACCCCGTGCCGCCCGTGCGCGGGGGCACGTTCTGTCAGCGGCTGTCATTGCGCAGTCTGCGCTCCAGCTGCTGTTTGTCTTTTTTCACGCCACAGCGGGGATCGAGCTGTAACGCATGGTTGAGATGATTAAGGGCAGACGCCGGATTGCTTTCACTCAGGACCGCGCCAATCGCTTTATGCAGACGCGCCCGTGACTGGTCCGGCATATCCAGACCGTCTGTCAGCTCCAGCGTCTGCAGCAACAGATCGGCATCAAAGCCGGTGGTGGCAAGCATTGCGCTCTGCGCGGCGTCTGCCATTTCCTCTGCCAGCACGGTCTGCACGTTGCGGTTACCCAGCGGCATCACCCAGCCATGACGCAGGGCATGACGCCCGATCTCCAGCGCTCCGGCATAATCTCCGGCATCAATGCGCCACAGCATCACGTACATCAGCACGTCATCCTGTTGAGCGCCTCCGGCAGCCAGGACACCCTCTGCCCAGGCGGCGTACTTCGGCAGCAGCTCCACCTTGATTTCCGCTTTTTTGACCGTGGACTGAACGCCCTTGAGACGGCGGCGGTCTTCCGCCAGTTGCAGCAGCATCAGGTCATAGCCCGATGCGTGGCGAACACTGCCGCCCTCGCGGGCGGCCTGTTCAGCCTGAACGCGCAGGCGATGCTGCCGTGCGGGACTCAGGCTCATGGATTACGCTCCGGTTTCGGCTGCGGCGGCGCTGAAATCACCAATCTGGATGTTTTCCACCAGTGCGGCGCAGCGGTAGTCCTCAACCACATAGGCTTCGTTAACGGATTCAAAGTTTTCAATCCGGTCACGTTTCGGGTTGTCGATAACTGAACGGCGGCGGGTGTCTTCCTGCCAGTAGATGGACAGGTTATCCAGACGGGTGATCAGCAGCGCATTCGGCGGGAAGAACGGCGCACGCACGGCCTGCAGGCCACCCATGCGTTTCTGACTGATGATCATATCGGCAGCCAGTTTTTCACTGTTTTCCTGCTCTTTGTTGACCAGCGGGAAATACTTGTCAGACAGCAGTTCACGACCGCAAATCACCACCAGATCGTCATCGTCCTGATAGACCACGTCGATAAGCTCATTAACGGCATCCATCACCACGGCGTCCAGGTTGGCATATTCACCACCTTTCCCGACTTTCACCGCACCCGGTGTGGTTTCACCGCCCGTGGTGGTGCTGCCCATGACGTGATCCGGTGCATCCTCACGGATTTTCTGCAGCCAGCCTTTATTCACATCCTGCAGTAACGGGTTTTCGCTACGGTTGGAGGTTTTCGCACGCTTCACGCCGTTAAAGCCGATCATGATGCGGTCCAGTGCCTGACGTTTCACGATGGCGTCACGGATACGCACCTGAAAATCCTGAAACTTCGCCCACAGGTCCAGCTTCGCGTAGGTCAGTACCGTGTCAAAGTTGGTCTGCTCGCATTTATATTCCACATCGACCATCAGCGTCGGATCGACAGGTTCACGCTCTTTCGCGGTGGTATCAGTGGTTCCGGCAATGGTGCTGCCAACTCCCAACCCCAGCAGCTGACCGGACTGCTCAGTCACTGGCGTGACGTTAATCAGCGTCAGGAAAGCGGCGGATTGCTGGATCTGGTCTTCCAATGTCTGCTGCACGGACGGCTCTACGGTGAACTTGCTGGACAGTTCTTCAACTGCCACACCGTTCAGACGCGCCAGTTGCTGCAGGTAAGCGTTAAAAGCAAAGCGGGTATTCTTCTTCATCAGGTTTTGTGCTCCATCAGCAATTGGTCAGAGTGTCAGCGGGGGCGTTACCGCCTGTTGCACGCTGGCGGTAGTCCTGGCGGCTGTCTTCTTGGCTCAGCTTGTCCACCAGTTCGTTAAAGGCGGTCTGCTGTGCCAGCAGGGCAGTCTCCAGCTCAGACAGGCGTTCTTCCTGCTCAGACAGGGATTTTTCGGTGCGCGCACTCAGGTTCTGCTGCTCAGTGGCGACCAGTTCCACGGCCTTATGCACATCAGAGAACCGGGCGTCATCGGACTGCTCTTTTTTGGTGAACAGCGCCGTGACACGGGCAAACAGGGACGGTTTGTCATCCTGGATTTCTTCCAGTTCGATCACCGTTTCCTCTGCAGCGGTAAAAAGATTGGCGGGATTCTGCTTGCGGTTTGCCAGCGGGTTATGGGCTGCACTGGCGCTGAATGTCAGCATTTCAGTGCCCAGACTGGCAGGGTCATCAGTGGCAGCCAGGCCGACCAGGTAGGCTTTGCCCGTATCAGCGAACTTCGGGCTGACTTCCATAGAGGTGAATAATTTCTGGCCTTTTTTCACCAGCTCCACCAGGGACTCCGTGGGCTCAACGTCGGCATACAGCGCCATCTTGCCTGCCAGCGGACCTTCCGTGATTTCTTCAGCAAACAGCGCCGTCACCTTGCCGTAGCGGTTAAAGGTGCTGTCCGGCAGATAAGACTTGATGTGCTCAAGGTTAATCAGCGCGGTGTAAACCGCCGGGTTGTAGCTGGCTGCCATCTGTTCCAGCCATTCACGCTGGATTTCGCGTCCGTCGGTGGTGGCACCTTCCACCCCGATGCGAAAACGCTTTGCTTTCACTGTCATGAGCCGTGCTCCGTTAGAAAAAACTTACTGGAGCCTTATGGTTGCGGTGATGGGGGCAGTGAAACAATGCGCGGTATTTGTACCGACAACCACACAAACCGCAGGCGGGGAAAGCCTTCATTCAAGGCTGTAGGTTTGTGCCATGAACACCACACTGACACCCGCAGATCTCGATCCCCGTCGGCAGGCCATGCTGCTGTACTTTCAGGGATACCGCGTAGCCCGCATTGCTGAAATGCTGGGCGAGAAAGTTGCAACCGTTCACAGCTGGAAAAAACGCGACAAGTGGGGTGACTATGGGCCGCTGGATCAGATGCAGCTCACCACCGCCGCACGCTACTGCCAGCTCATTATGAAGGAGCACAAAGAAGGGAAAGATTTCAAAGAGATTGACCTGCTGGCGCGCCAGTCTGAGCGCCACGCGCGGATCGGCAAGTTTAACAATGGCGGCAACGAAGCCGACTTAAACCCTAACGTCGCCAACCGCAATAAAGGCCCACGCCGTCAGCCGGAAAAGAATGTTTTCACCGATGAGCAGATTGAGAAGCTGGAAGAAATCTTCCATTCCTCCATGTTCAACTACCAGCGCCACTGGTGGGAAGCCGGAAAAACCAACCGCATCCGCAACCTGCTGAAGTCACGCCAGATCGGCGCGACCTTCTATTTTGCCCGTGAAGCCCTGATTGACGCCCTGCTTACCGGACGTAACCAGATTTTCCTTTCTGCCAGTAAGGCTCAGGCCCACGTCTTTAAACAATACATCATCGACTTCGCCAAAGAAGTCGAGGTGGAGCTAAAAGGCGATCCGATGGTGCTTCCTAACGGAGCCACGCTTTACTTCCTCGGCACCAATGCCCGCACGGCCCAGAGTTATCACGGCAACCTGTATCTGGATGAATATTTCTGGATACCGAAATTCCAGGAGCTGCGCAAAGTGGCTTCCGGGATGGCTATTCACAAAAAATGGCGACAAACCTATTTTTCCACGCCATCCAGCCTGACCCACAGTGCTTATCCGTTCTGGTCCGGTGCGCTGTTCAACCGTGGACGCAACAAAGCTGACAAGGTGGACATCGACCTGTCCCACAGCAATTTGGCCCCCGGCCTGCTGTGCGCAGACGGGCAATACCGCCAGATAGTCACCGTGGAAGATGCGGTGCGCGGCGGCTGTAACCTGTTCGACCTCGACCAGCTACGCATGGAGTACAGCCCGGACGAATACCAGAACCTGCTGATGTGCGAGTTCGTGGACGATCTCGCGTCCGTGTTCCCGCTCAGCGAACTGCAGGCGTGCATGGTGGACAGCTGGGAAGTCTGGACCGACTTTCATGCACTGGCCCTGCGCCCGTTTGGCTGGCGCGAAGTGTGGATCGGTTATGACCCGGCAAAAGGTACGCAAAACGGCGACAGCGCCGGGTGCGTGGTGGTGGCACCGCCAGCCGTGCCGGGCGGTAAGTTCCGCATTCTTGAGCGTCACCAGTGGCGCGGGATGGACTTCCGCGCCCAGGCTGACGCCATCAAAAAACTGACCGAGCAATACAACGTGACCTACATCGGCATCGACTCGACAGGTGTCGGCCACGGGGTTTACGAGAACGTGAAAGCGTTTTTTCCAGCCGTCCGGGAGTTTGTCTACAACCCCAACGTTAAAAACGCCCTGGTACTCAAGGCCTACGACATTATCAGTCACCGTCGTCTGGAGTTTGACGCCGGACACACCGACATAGCGCAGTCATTTATGGCAATCCGTCGCGCCACCACCGCCAGCGGCAACCGCCCAACCTATGAAGCCAGCCGCAGCGAAGAAGCCAGCCATGCCGATCTGGCCTGGGCAACAATGCACGCACTGTTTAACGAACCGCTGCAGGGCGAGTCCGCCAATACCAGCAATATTGTGGAGATTTTTTGATGGGAAAGAGTAAGAAGAGCCGCACTGCGTCGACGACCCAGATTCAGCATAAAAGCCAGACTTCAGCCGAAACATTCAGCTTTGGCGATCCCGTTCCTGTTCTGGACCGCCGTGAACTGCTGGACTATGTGGAATGCGTACAGACAGATCGCTGGTATGAACCGCCAGTAAGCTTTGACGGACTGGCGCGCACCTTCCGCGCTGCCGTGCATCACAGTTCACCAATTGCGGTGAAATGCAACATTCTGACCAGTACCTACATCCCTCACCCGCTGCTCAGCCAGCAGGCTTTTTCACGTTTTGTGCAGGACTATCTGGTATTTGGTAACGCCTACCTGGAGAAACGCACGAACCGCTTCGGTGAAGTTATCGCCCTTGAGCCTGCTCTGGCAAAATACACCCGACGCGGGTTAGACCTGGATACCTACTGGTTTGTGCAATACGGTATGACAACCCAGCCGTATCAGTTCACGAAAGGCAGCATTTTTCATCTGATGGAACCGGACATTAACCAGGAGATCTACGGCCTGCCCGGCTATCTTTCTGCCATTCCGTCAGCCCTGCTCAACGAGTCCGCCACGCTGTTCCGCCGGAAGTATTACATTAACGGCAGTCATGCAGGCTTCATCATGTACATGACCGATGCCGCGCAGAACCAGGAGGATGTGAACAACCTCCGCAATGCGATGAAAAGCGCCAAAGGTCCAGGCAACTTCCGCAACCTGTTTATGTACTCACCTAACGGCAAAAAGGATGGTCTTCAGATTATCCCGTTGTCAGAAGTCGCGGCGAAGGATGAATTTCTGAATATCAAAAATGTCAGCCGCGACGACATGATGGCTGCGCACCGCGTGCCGCCGCAAATGATGGGGATTATGCCTAATAATGTTGGAGGATTTGGGGATGTGGAGAAGGCCGCAAATGTATTTGTGCGTAATGAACTATCACCACTGCAGAAAAGATTAACAGAATTAAATAATTGGGCAGATATTGAAATAATAAAATTTGGGAATTACACTATTTAGATAATAAAAAGAGGCGAAAAACCGCCTCTTTTAAATCAAAGAACTTTGTCTATAATAGCCTCATATAAACTTATTGTCATAACAATAACATTTTCATTCAAATAAGTTTCGGATTCTTCTTTTTTCAATGTATTGAAATCACCTTGAAAGGTAATACTTAAGTCACCTTCCAAGGTTAAATTCACATTTTCATTAAGATCGCACATGCCATCACCTGTCATACTCCAACAATCCGCGCTTCTGTTTTTATCTCTCTCTATTTTAAGCACTTCACCGTAATCCGTTACATAAGAGATATTAGAGTCCAATTTAAAAGAAATTTTTGCTGAATAGTTACTTTCAGATTTTCTGATTACATCACTTATTGTAATATCCTTTACTTGTCCATAATCGTTGATTTCGGTATGTGCACCAATAACCCAATCAGCAAGCAGTTCTGTTCCCTCAGTAATCTCAAGATAGAATCCTTCGAAATAATTCGGTTTCTGCTGTAAGAAGTTTTCTAACGCTGTTCTGAATAAACTTGATGTCAAAAAAGAGGATGCGGCTTCATTTTCTAAACTGGCTCTAATGTTAGGCAATTGGAAAAGTTCATCTAAGCTATCATAAACTTTTACCCCATCCAAGCCAGACAAATGCTTTCTAAACAACGCATCCTTGAGTACAACCATTAATTCACCGACTTCATCATGCAACTTTTCGATACTGAGGCTAATGAAAGCATCTGGTATGTCTTCTCTTGATTTTTTCGATTTAAAAACACCATTGCCACAAAAATAGTTCTCAAAAACACTTGATGTAAATTCACTATGTAACGGGATAATATTTATTCGAAAATCCTGAATCCATTGCCTAACTGCACCATTAATTTTTTCATCAAGTACTTTCACTTTGTCGTCTATGATGTTTTTTAGTTCATCAATATCTCGCAGTATCGACTCTTCGGATCCTCTTGCTTCGCGTTCAGTGCCTCTTAAAATATTAATCGCCTTATTATAGGCTTCATTTATTACGGTGATTTTTTTCGTGGAAAATTCTCTCACGACTAGTTCAGGCAAATGAACTTTAACAATGCCTTCATCTATTAACTTTTTAAGAGTTGCCATACCTCGTGAGTGAATACCTTCCGCATGGAGTATGTTTGTATCCAATACAACATTATACATTTAATTAATCCTAAAATTATTTAGAGCTTGCCATTAGCGCTGTTATTCTATCGAATGAAAGTAATTTCGCCTCGTTAGTATCTTTACATTCTCTAGTCCAATATTTAATTTGCGTTCTCTCGTCAACTATCATTCCCATAAAATAATCACCCTTGTCGAGAATGATGATGCTATATCCATCTTTTTTTATGTAAAATTGATTTTTTTTAGATATTTTCCAAGGTAAGTTACACCATCTTTTTCTTTTGGCTGATCGACTTTTAATTTCACTTTCTCGTTTTCTTGGAGAATCATAATCATTCTCCAAGTGACCAGCGCATATGCACCCTACCTCTAAGTAATCTGGGTAATTCTCATGTGACATTATGTGGACATACCTTATCTCTGTTTTCCCACACATATCACAAATTTTTCGACTTTCTTCTAGGTCTTCCACTCCTACGTTTACCCATCCCTTACGCGGGACACCAGGTTTTGACCATAAACCAAAGCCACGATCTATATAATCCTGTTCCATAGTTGTCTCCATGAAAAGAAAAAATGCTAACTAGACCTAATTGTGATTTATCATAACTTTTCAGTCAAACCGCGCGCTCGTATCCCCGCCACGCCTGCCCGCTTTATGTAGTGGTTTTCATGCAGGTGCATGATCTACGCAAAAGCCCGCCAGTTCTGGCGGGCCTTAGCAAAAACGATCCTCAAACGATCATGCAATCTCATGCAGCATAGACATGCACAGACGAGTAAAGCGAATCGGACTTTACGCAAGGTGAACTCCTCAGCGGGCATAATCAGTATGTCGGAAGATCTCTAAAAATAAATAATTCGGTTAACAGGTATGCTTACAAAAGCATATATTTGATTAAAAATCATGTAAGGGGGAGGATCTCAAACTGAATCGCCACGGGTTTTACAAATTTCGATAGTCTCTCTAACGTTTCGGCTGAGGTCAAAATGAAAAGCTTTTACGTATTAATTTTAATTCTGGTTGCAAGCTTTGTTAGCGTCCCAGTTCAGGCGGTAACAGCTAAAAACTATGAGAAAGGAACTAAAGCTCAACAGAAATCAATATCTTACCTTTCATGTGCATTCTATGGCAGTAGCACACAATTAGATCCTAGCTACACGGAGCAAGTACCTACAGCCGATATCAAGATATTACAGAAAGCAGCTTACCACGCTTACAACGATGCGCTCTCATACTTTGGCTATGAGGAACCAGATCACGAACAACGCATAATTGATTATGCTGAATTTGTGGCGTCGCAAGAAGCTGTGTTATGGGATAAGCCGGGAATGAATGGAAAGCAGGTAACACTAATTGCTCGTTCTCTCTACAATGAGAGTAACTGTAACTTGTTACTGGACTCAATTAAGTAGGAAAAAGATGGTATTTTGCCCGTAGTTTCAACCTTAATCTCCGAACCTGTCGCAGAACGGGCGTTCACTCATCAAATAAACGCCACACCTAACGCCTCACTGTACTCGTTGTTCAACCTTGCTGACGCCAGAACCAAGTTCAGACGCCAGCAACTTTTCTTAATGCAGCCAGCTGTCGTCTTCCCACACCTTCTGCATAATTTTCATCACTTGTTTTCTTTCTTCGTCCAGTTGCAGTCCGGTCAGTTCCACACCGTTAGAGCTACCTTTGCGGATGCGAATTACCGTTTTGGGATACAGGGGGCGCAGATTGCGGTAAAGCTCGGATTCAAGGGCGTCCAGGGTAGACTGGCTAATCTTCTGCTCTTTATCGATCATTATTTCAATGCGCATAAAGGTCACCTCAGCTGATGACATCCATTGAGCGATTGTATTCGTGGGTTCTGATTTTTGCCATAAGTTCATCTGTCAGTTCAGAAACCCACTGCAGGGCCAGCCCCTTCTCTTCATCACTACACTCACTAGCCGCTACAAGCTTAAGAAAAAAATCAATGCGCTGGAGCTTCAAAGACTCCAAAAAATAGTCCTGCATCTTTCCTCCTATGACACCAAAGCAATACTGTATACATAACCACTGTTTATATTTACAGTATATAATAATCTTACTGATGTAAAACGTTTTTTTATGCTCATCAGCCTGATATGCCTGGTATTATTAAGAGCACGAATTGTTAACCCGCGTAATTAATACAGGTTTCGCCACTTATCATCTTCCTGCAAACGCTGGTTCCGATAGAAGATACGCAGGCCTGCTCCTGATGGAATACTGCCGCCGCGAAGCAGTAAATCGACCTCTTTCTCGCTGCCATCAAATCCCCTGGACTTCAGTTCATACACGAGCTGCTGTCGCTGATGATCTGTAATTCGCTGTTTGTAGTCTTTACGCCGTTTCGGTTTCACAAGGCGTAACCTTGCTGCCAGTTCCCGGCGCTCTTTTTTGCTCATACTGTGCAGGTAATCGTGCAACTCCTTGTCATCCATGCGGGTAATGTCCGTCCTGGTATCCCCATCAGCTGATTTGTCTTTCCCTTGTTGGTTCAAATTTTCAGCAAGGGGACAGTTATTGCCACGAGTCCAAGGGGCGCAAGCGCCCTGGTCGGCTGCCGCCTCCTGAACGTCAACGGCCTTACGAACCATTTTCCACTTCACTGCATGAGTGCAGATCTTGCCCTCTGCAATGGGTGACCAGATGCCATAAATACGAATACCGTGATCGCCATAGGCGGTTGGCTCTTCGTTGATTTCATAAGCGGTTCTGATGAGGTGATATTTGCGGGGAACCAGTACGCCGCCCTGCTTCATGATGTAGGTGGCAAAACAACCAGCATCAGCAGCAGCCAGGATGGCATCAAGGCGCGGGTTATCCAGTACCGGCGCACCTGCTTTTTTGTCACCCTGTTGCCTTGCCGCCTGACCAGCCAGCAATCGCAGTTCACGGTAAGCCTGACGCCCCGGAATGCCAAAGAAGCGGAATTGCTGAACACGATGCAGAGACGCCCAGGCATTAACGTATTCAGCGTTATCACGCAGGGATTTACCCGTTTCCTTACTGATCTCGCCAGCCAGACCACGCCCGTCAATATTCTTACTGATATATTTCGCAATGTAGCTTGTCGGCGTTCCTTTGCGCGGGTTTATCAGCTCAGACTTAAAGCGTGGCCCCGTGTTATTGCCCAGCTCCTCGCGGTCTTCACGGATGGCAAACTTACGCAACAATGCAGTAATGGCGCGGCGGTCTTTTTTGCGCATGAAACACAACAGGTGCCAGTGAACTGTGCCGTCATGATGCGGCTCAGCCACCCGCACGCCATACCAGCGCAACCCGGCTTTGTGCATAGCCTTACGAAATGCAGCAAACATGCCGACCAGATAATCGCTGCTTTGTCTTACTGTCGCGTTGGTCCAGGTCGGGTTTGGCCTGCCGTTATTTAGCGTGGAATGGAAACGTGACGGACAGGTGATAGTGTAAAAAACGGCGCAGTCACCACGCATTTCCGCGATAAGCTCCAGGCCTTTAACACAGGCCATCATCTCATTGCGGCGATGCGCCGGGTTGCTGCTGCTGGCGTTTACCACATCCTCCATGTTCAGCGTGTCGCCGTCTTCGTTCACCAGTTCATGAGAACGGAAAAACTCCAGCGACTTACGGCGCTGCTCACGTTTATGCATCACGGCTTCATAGCTGACATAGGGAGATGCTTTTTTGCTGACCAGGCAGACAGCACGCAACTGCTCTTCCCGCCATTCGCAACGCATCTTCCATAATTTCCGATACCACCAGTCGGCGCACAGCATACGCGCCAGCGAACCCGGAATGAGTTCATAGGGCACAGGTTTGCGGCGGTTTCTTTTCCGGCGGAGTTGCTCAAACGCAGGCGGTATGACATCCAGTCGCAGGGTTTCTGCAGCCACCTTTTCCCATGTCTTGCGGATTTCTTCTGGCTTAACATCATCGGAGGCGTACAAATCACCACAAGCGGCATCAAGACACATGCTCATATGCGCAGCGACAAGGGTAGACAGGCGTTTCACCTGATCCTGACTCATTTCAGGCAGGATCAGCAGACCGTCCAGCCCTTCATGGCTTGCCATAAAACGAAAAGATGCAGATAGCTGGCTGTCGCGTACATGCTCCAGTCGTTCCAGACATGGCTTAATCGTCTCACGCAAATAGCGGGAATAAGCCTTTGGCCTGCCCAGGTTGCTGAAATATTCAATACGTTGCATCAGCGGCTTGCTGATATGGGAAGGCTGGGCGTTGACGTCGGCCAGAATGACCATGTCCGGATTAAAACGCTGCTGCTCATGCGCCATCTTTGCCCGGCTAATGAGCTTATCCTGCTCCATTTCGCGTTGGACAGGATCACGGGATTCATTAAAGAAATAACGCTCCCAGACCTGATCACTCAGTGCCTCGCGGCGCAGTTGTTCCTGCTCGTTATCAGTAGCGTACAGAGTGATCAGGTTTGAAAGCGCAGAAACCGGCGCAACTTCCGCCGGGTCCAGATAAGGGTTAATGGCCTTTTTCGGGCTGTTCCATGAGAATGCTGCGGCGACCTCGTTAAAGCCGCTGCAGTTGTTCATATCAGCATGGCTCATGCACGCACTCCGTACACGGCAGAACTATCCACGCCACGCGAAGGATCAAATCCCACCCAGCAGCGCGGCCCGGAAACAGCGATGATTTCTGTTGCAGATTTACTCTCACCAGCTGCTACACCGATGCTGCGTTTTGCCTTGATGTAGTGGTGAGTAAAATTGCGATACAGCGAACGGATCAGGGATGTATCACTGTTAGAAACAATGACCGGATGTCCTTCTGATGACCGATGTTCAAGAACGGATGCCAGGTGATACTGGTCATCTTCAGTGAAACCATCAGTGTGATAGCCGGAAAACGTACCGTCATACGGCGGATCGCAATACACCACATCCCCCACCTGCAGCATCGCCAGCGTTTCATCAAAGCTGGCGCAGATAAACGTTGCTCGTTGGGCTTTTTCTGCAAATTTGCGAATTTCTTTTTCAGGGAAATACGGATTTTTATAATTCCCGTAGGGAATGTTGAAATGCCCGCTCTTGTTATAGCGACATAACCCACGGTAACCATGACGATTGAGATACAGGAAATATACCGCTTTCATGAAATCAGTAATTTCAGTCGAGTAATTAAACTCCTGCCTTATGTTGTAATAATCCATCTCCCTGTTTGCGTTCTCAAATAAAATTCTGGCGCGAGATATAAACGATTCACAATCAGCGGCAACCTTTTTATAGAGGTTGATTAAATCAGGATTAATATCCGCAACCAGATAGCTGGGGTAATCCGTCTCCATCATCACAGCACAGGAACCCGCGAAAGGTTCAACCAGTCGCGGGCCAGCAGGAAGGTGTTTTTTCAGTTCGGACATAATGGCGGTTTTATTTCCCGCCCATTTCAGGATGGTGCTCATACAGCACCTCCGTTGTAATGTTTGCCTTTCAGCTCTGCGATTTCCTGACAGGTAATGCAAAGCTGCACACCTGGAATGGCGCGGCGGCGTGCTGGCGGAATTGGCGCTTCACACTCAATGCAAAGCACGCGGGACACGCCCGGCGTTTTGGCACGGGCAGCACGGATATGGCGCTGGCGTTCTTCTTCAACGCGCTGCTGTACGAGATCCATTGCATCAGCCATTAGTGGATCTCCTGCGCTTCGTTCTGGATTGCTTCAGCAGTTACACGCAGTAGTTCTGCCGCTTCGACGTGGTTTAGCTGGCGGGATGTGATATGACACGCCAGGCTATCAAGGCGAGCTGCCATTGCTTCAGCCCTTGCCCGGCGTTCTTCCAGACGAGCCTCTGTCAGTAAAAAATTAAGCCCTGCATCATCCGGTCCGGTTTTAGTCGTGAGGGTTTCAATATTACGCATAATCAATTCTCCTGAATTTAGATAAAGGGATACCCGGCGGGTTTACGCCATTAATTTCATTAGTTGGTTAATTCGGCATGGTTAGCCGTCTGGGAAATAAGCTCACCACTGCACGAAAATGATTCATTGCTTTAATCAACTCCCGCTTTTCGTCAGTGGTCAGCTCATTAATGCTGATGCTATGACGTTCAGCTGGAATTTTTGCCATAAAGAATATAGCAGCCAGTGCCCGTTTATTTTGTTCGTTATTGATATCCCGTGGATCACGCATATCTTTAATAAACCGCTCAAGCTCTGACTCAATATTCAGGCCAAATACTTTCGCCCTTAACTCCGCAATGTGATTAAGTCCATTCAGGCGTTCACCGGGGCTTAATGGAACAGTCGCCGCAGCGCTTTTAATAGCCATTTATGCATCCCCACAACACATCTACTAAAAAATTTTTGATATGATCCATTACCAACATATTGATAGCTAGAAGGAATCATCAATGTTGAACCCGGTTGAAAGAGAGCGTATAGAGCAACTTGAAAACGAGATCTCCAGTCTTCGCGATGAGGTTGCTGTTCAACGAATTCTTGTTTCAGGTCTGATCCACTCCTTATTTCGAACTGACTCAGCAAATCAATCAGCATTTTTTGAGCTCCTCCGCGAAGAATTAAACAAACTTCCTTTAGGTTCGGTTAAACAACAAGAATTCACTCATCTGATACAGACACTGATAGATCGTTACCGATAAATATTTCGCCGATAACGTTCAAGAGGTGATGTCTTTATACGCATCACTTCTTGTACTTTTTCACCACGTATAAAGGTTCCATCCTTTAGCGTGAAAAAGTAGCTACCATCGCCCGACAACGACGGATAGCAACAGAGCAAATCATCTTCAGGTACTGAATAATTCTCCCCTCTGTAACGAAAGTGATAAACCACTTCATTTTCTGCCGCATACATTTGGACTTTCTCCGTTTGCTCGTGGTCAATTCAGACAGCAATTCATCTTGTGAATGACATGGATGCCAGCGTTTACCATCCTCTCCCATGATCCAGCCGTGACCGTAGTGCATTGCCGGGCTTTGTTTTACCAGCAGCGATGCAAATGATGGTTCTTTCGTCAGCATAAGCACCTCATAGCAAACCGAATGAAGCGCCGAGGCCAGTCACGGTATCAACTGCACTCGCCATCGCAGGATTAGCCTGTAAACGGGCCTGCAATGAAACAGCAGCCAGCGCCATCAATCGTGTTACAGAGTTAATGCTGCTGATAGCATCACGACGACCTGCGCTGGTTTTCACATCACCAGATACCGCACCAGCAGCAACACGCCCAATCTCTGCGGTTGCACTCATGACGTAATGCGGCAGTTTCTCTTTTGCTACCTCATTAATCGGTACACATGGCAGGCAGTGAATTTGTGCCAGAAAGCCATCTACCAGCGTTGAATCTTCAGTCAAATCAGTAAGCAACCAGATTTCTGGTGCGGTTAATAAATGAGGTTGAGCTGGGTTCAGCTTGTTCCGCAGAATCTGTACATTCATGCCTGCACGTTCTGCCAGTTTCACCAGATTGTGTCGCAGTGCGAATGCACGACAGGCTTCATCAAAATGTGGATGTTTGGAAACTTGGTAATCAAACATGGTCGACACCCCTGATGTATCCCAAAATGGAACTAGTTGAATACAACATTGCAATCAGTAAGTGCATCAACGGTAAGAGCAGCAAGGTTGATCATCACCTTTTCTCTTTTCTTGTCTTTCCGAAGGCGATGCCGAGGGATGCGACCGTCAGCCAGCATATCGTTAATTGTGTCGATTGAAAGACCAGTAAGTTCGCTATAACGCTCGATTGTGACATGTGGCGTATTCAGAGTTATTGAAATGTTAGGGGTCATGATGCAACATCTCCTATTGGCTTGTGGTGAGCCGGTATTAATCGTGACTTCAACTTCACATTTCGGAGAATAGGATCACAAATCGGATATGTCAACACACAAAAACACATTTCGCCATGTTAGCGATGATATGAAGGCTTTAATAATGCAGAATCGTGGAGGGCAGCAGGTCATAGATCGGATTCTGCAGGCTTACGGCTTCACTTCCCGCCAAGCATTCTGTAACCACATTGGTATCTCCCAAAGCACGATGGCAAACAGATATGCACGTGACACGTTCCCCGCAGACTGGGTTGTCATTTGTAGCATGGAAACAGGTGTTACTGTCGAATGGTTAGCATTTGGCACCGATTGCATAAACGAAAGCGTTTCACACCAACATGAACTCAATGATGAACATGAAACCAAAAAAATCTCGAATTGTGATAAGACGGTTCGAAAAGAAAACATCCGAAATGAGTTCAATATAAATCCAAATAAGGGGGGTAAGGCAGCAATAGAACGCCTTGTCCAAGCATATGGATTCAAAACCCGGCAAGCCTTAGCTGACCACCTTGGTGTCTCAAAAAGTACATTAGCCAATCGTTATATGAGGGATACTTTTCCCTCCGACTGGATTATCAAGTGTGCTTTAGAAACAGGGGCATCGCTGCGGTGGCTTTCGCAATCTGAAGGTCCTATGTTTATGGATGCAAAATCACAAATAACTTGTCTAACCAAACAAAATATTACCAATGGTAAACTATTTACCAACGGATATTTAATGTTTGATCGTACACTTTTACCAAACGATAGTAGCAAAATATCAATTATTGAATTTGAAAATGTTATTTACCTAATCAATAGCGATTTTGAAGAAGTAAACGATGGCTTATGGCTTGTAGCCATTGATGGTATTTATTCTATACGTAATTTAATTCGATTGCCTAACAGTCGAATTGCTTTAGAAAGTAAGAATAATAAGATCGAATGTAAAATTGATGAAATTAACATCATCGCCAAAGTAATAATGACTTGTAAATAACATTCAGAAGGGACAATTGATGATTATCGGTGTTATTTTAAGAAACTTCAAAAATTTTAGGAATCAACATTATATTCCGATCGCTATGAATAACAATTCATCTTGGCTTATTGGTGAAAATGGTGTTGGAAAAAGTTCAATATTGCAAGCTTTGGATGTTGTTCTTAACAGAACAGATATAAACAGACTTGATATAAATAATGATGCCAGGAGTCTGGGATTCGAAACTCGTGAACCGTTTATTGTACCAATTTTTCTCATACGTAAAGATCGCTTCAGGTCTAATTCATTTACTTATAAAGCTCTTGATGTTATTAGTGATATTACATGGCAATTGGAAAGTGAAGACTTTAATTCAATGCAACGAACAATTGCCGAAAAATTTATATCACATCGCAATATATTAGAGTTAAACTACTCATCTAAAGATTACTTTTTAATTCCTTTAGGAGTCATAAAAGAAAAAGCGAATGAAGCACCTAGATCTTATATGTCAATATTTGAATCAATTGAGGATTATCATTCCAGAATTGATGAACTAATTCCCGATGGAAGCTCCCCAAACACTCAGAAAAACCATTTCAAGAACACATCAAATCGCTTGCTTGATAATATAAAAGATATCTATAACTATATTTATTTGCCTGCAGAAATTACCACGTCAGAATATTCAAAAATAGAGAGTGAGTTATTGCAATCTTTACTTGGAGAAAACTTACAACAACGAATCAGTAAGATAATTAAAAAAAGTGACATCAATGAAATAAATCGTCACTTAAATGACTTTGTTGATCAACTATCATATAAGCTTGATGGGCAGTATCAATTCAAAAGACCGACGCAACGGCAGAATTCATTTACTCAACGCCACATGATTTCTAAAATCATCGAAACTTACTTTAGTGACAAAATTCTTCATTATATTGACAATATCAATAGGGATACACCTGTCCACAATCTTAGTTCTGGTGAAAAAAGGAAGGCATTACTTGATTTAGCCATAGGTTTTTTAAAAGACAATCCCAAAAAAACTCAACAAGCTACAATATTAGCTGTCGATGAACCAGAGTTATCTTTACATGCGACATCTTGCTTTAAACAATTTGAGAAGATTAAAAAAATAAGTGAAATAGGCATTCAAACCATATGTACTACTCATTGGTATGGTTTTCTTCCTGCAGCAATGAGCGGTAGTGCCACTTATGTTTCTCCAAATCAAGCATTGATAAAATGCCTTAACCTTGAGTATTATCGAGATGAATTGTCGACCCTTGTTAAAGAATCTAAAGGCTCATATTTAGATACTTTAGAAGTGAAAAGCAATCATGATCTTGTTCAATCCATAATAACTTCAATTACATCACAAAATAATTATAATTGGATATTGTGCGAAGGACGTACAGATAAATTATACATTGAATCCCATCTTAAATTTGAAAATTTAGAAAATAAAAATATAATTGTATTAAGTGTTGGGGGGTCATTTGCACTCAAAGATATTTACTCATATCTTATCTTAGCTTTAAAAGACAGAAAGCCGGCAATAAAAGGAAAAGTCTTTTGTTTATTGGATACAGATCAATCGTATGATAAATTTGATACTTCAGACAGCATATCGCAAGTCAGAATCAGAAGACTGCTGCTACGCGATGATTTAAGTGATGCTGACTTACTAAAAACCACCGACAATAGAGTTTCTCCACCAACTGAAATTGAAGATGTATTATCTGGGATTATTTTCCACAAAACATTACATCGACTTTATAAGAAAGGTGATAATAGATTCTCATTTATAGAGAACATTAACACATTACCGTCCAATGTTGCAGCTGGAATATTAGATCTGACAACTAGCCAAAAATTAATAATAAAAAGATATTTTGAGGAATCTGGAAATAAAACTAAATTTTGTCAAGAATACACCAATGCTCTTTTTGATATTAATGAAAAATATACGCCTTCATGGCTGACAGAAATTATAAGCTTTTTTAACTCAAAATGAATGTATTCTTAATAATATACATACATTGACACTGGTTATGTATACAGTAAAAATGCTCTCCATTGGAGGGCATTTTTATGGCAGTACGAAAACTAACCACAGGGAAATGGCTTTGCGAATGTTACCCCGCCGGACGTAGCGGACGCCGTGTGCGTAAACAATTCGCCACCAAAGGCGAAGCACTGGCCTTCGAGCGATACACCATGGGGGAAATAGAAGCAAAGCCCTGGCTGGGCGAATCAGTGGATCGTCGGACACTGAAAGATATGGTTGAGCTATGGTTCAAATTACATGGCAAATCTCTTACTGCCGGACAGCATGTCTACAACAAGCTGCTGTTGATGGTTGACGCCTTGGGAAATCCCCTTGCAACTGATCTCACCTCAAAAATGTTTGCTCACTATCGCGATAAACGCCTTACTGGTGAAATCTACTTCAGTGAAAAATGGAAGAAAGGAGCAAGCCCAGTTACTGTTAACCTGGAGCAAAGCCATCTAAGCAGCGTTTTCAGAGAACTTTCCCGCCTGGGTGAATGGACACTTCCAAACCCATTAGAGAAGATGCGCAAATTCACTATCGCAGAAAAGGAAATGGCATGGCTTACACATGAGCAGATTATCGAATTACTGTCTGACTGCAAACGTCAGAACCCAATTCTGGCACTGGTGGTAAAAATATGTCTAAGTACAGGCGCACGTTGGCGAGAAGCAATCAATCTTACCCGCTCACAGGTCACCAAGTATCGAATCACCTTTGTGAGAACGAAGGGGAAGAAAAACAGAAGCATACCTATCAGTAAAGAGCTTTATGAAGAGATCATGGCGCTCGATGGGTTCAATTTCTTCACAGACTGCTATTTTCAATTTTTATCCGTGATGGAAAAAACGTCTATCGTTCTCCCTCGCGGTCAACTGACACACGTTCTGCGCCATACGTTTGCGGCGCACTTCATGATGTCGGGTGGAAACATCTTGGCCTTACAAAAAATTCTCGGACATCACGATATAAAAATGACTATGCGTTATGCGCATCTGGCACCGGATCATTTGGAAACGGCGCTCCGTTTCAATCCACTGGCAACGTTACCAAATGGCGACAAAGTGGCGGCAGCGGTTGGCATTACCCCGTAATAACCACCACTGACCACCACATTAAGTTATTGTTTTTCATCTAACTTATTGTTTTTATTAACCCATTTAGATAAGTGGGTTTTTTGTTATCTAAAATTTATCTACTACCCTGCAACCCTCTCAACCATCCTCAAAATCTCCTCGCGCGATAGCGGCTTACGGTCGGTGACAAAATGCAGCGTCATCCCCTCAATAAACGCATCAAGCGCGCGGGCGGTTCCGGGTTCAAACCATTGTTCGAGCGTTTGCTGACTGCGCTGCATCCAGTTTTGCATTACCGTTTTTAATAGCGGTTTTCGGCTAGCCAGCGCGTAGAGCTGATACATCAGCTCCATATTATCCGGCGTTGCAACCTGTGAGCTGTAGATCATATCGGTGATAGCCTGGCATGCGCCTTGAGCATCACTAACATCGCTAAAAAATGCCTGATATTGCCGGGACATGATCTCAGTAAAACTGCTGAACGCCTCCAGCAACAACTCATCAATTCCTGAAAAATAGTAGGTCATCGATCCCAACGGTACCCCGGCAAGGGTAGCAATTTTGCGGTGCGTAACAGCATGTATTCCATAAAGTTTCACCGCCTCCAGCGTGGCCTGGATAATTTTTTCTCGCCGTTGCGGATCGTTAGCGCGACGCATGTCATTTCCTCTCTCTGCAATTGTGTACAAATGTACACAACCTTGCTAATGTTGTCTTCCCTCTTCTTATTTTGACGTGATCTATGACCGTAAATTCTTCACGTAATGCATTGAAACGCCGAACCTGGGCGCTGTTTATGTTCTTCTTTTTGCCGGGCCTGTTAATGGCGTCCTGGGCAACCCGTACGCCTGCTATCCGCGATATTCTTTCTGTTTCGATCGCTGAAATGGGCGGAGTCCTCTTTGGTCTGTCGATCGGTTCAATGAGCGGTATTCTCTGCTCGGCGTGGTTAGTGAAACGCTTTGGCACGCGTAATGTCATCCTGGTCACGATGTCCTGCGCATTGATCGGGATGATGATACTAAGTCTGGCACTCTGGCTGACATCGCCCCTGCTCTTTGCCGTTGGTCTCGGCGTCTTTGGGGCAAGTTTTGGTTCTGCGGAAGTGGCGATAAACGTTGAAGGTGCCGCCGTTGAGCGAGAAATGAATAAAACGGTTTTGCCGATGATGCACGGTTTTTATAGCCTGGGCACGCTGGCAGGCGCAGGTGTCGGGATGGCACTTACGGCCTTTGGCGTTCCAGCAACGGTGCACATTTTATTGGCGGCGCTGGTAGGCATCGCGCCTATTTATATCGCCATTCAGGCAATCCCTGACGGTACGGGCAAAAATGCTGCCGATGGCACCCAGCATGGTGAAAAAGGCGTACCTTTTTATCGGGATATCCAGTTGCTGCTGATTGGTGTTGTGGTGCTGGCGATGGCCTTTGCCGAAGGTTCTGCCAACGACTGGTTACCCTTATTAATGGTTGACGGTCACGGTTTTAGCCCCACTTCCGGCTCGCTGATTTATGCCGGTTTTACCCTGGGGATGACCGTTGGACGCTTCACTGGCGGTTGGTTCATCGACCGTTACAGTCGCGTTGCCGTGGTTCGGGCCAGTGCGCTAATGGGGGCGTTGGGTATTGGGCTGATTATTTTTGTCGATAGCGCCTGGGTCGCTGGGGTGTCTGTTGTACTCTGGGGACTGGGTGCCTCGCTGGGCTTCCCGCTGACCATTTCTGCCGCCAGCGATACCGGCCCCGATGCACCAACCCGCGTCAGTGTGGTAGCAACGACCGGTTATCTGGCTTTCCTCGTCGGGCCGCCGCTGCTGGGCTATCTCGGCGAACATTATGGATTACGTAGTGCAATGCTGGTTGTACTGGCGCTGGTTATTCTCGCGGCTATTGTCGCGAAAGCCGTCGCCAAACCCGATACCAAAACGCAGACGGCGATGGAGAATAGTTGATGAGCATTAAATTAATTGCGGTAGACATGGATGGTACTTTCTTAAGCGATCAAAAAACCTATAACCGTGAGCGGTTTATGGCTCAGTATCAGCAAATGAAAGCACAAGGCATTCGCTTTGTGGTCGCCAGCGGGAATCAATATTATCAGTTGATCTCTTTCTTCCCTGAAATTGCTAATGAAATTGCCTTTGTGGCTGAAAACGGCGGCTGGGTAGTGAGCGAAGGCAAAGATGTTTTTAATGGCGAGCTGTCGAAGGATGCATTTGCTACTGTCGTGGAACATTTGCTGACGCGCCCGGAAGTGGAAATTATTGCCTGCGGAAAAAATAGCGCCTATACACTCAAAAAATATGACGATGCCATGAAAACGGTGGCGGAAATGTATTATCACCGTCTGGAATACGTCGATAACTTTGACAACTTAGAAGATATCTTCTTTAAGTTTGGTCTGAATCTTTCCGATGAACTGATTCCACAAGTACAAAAAGCATTACATGAGGCCATCGGCGATATTATGGTGCCGGTCCACACCGGCAACGGCAGCATCGATCTGATTATCCCCGGCGTACATAAAGCCAATGGCCTTCGCCAACTGCAGAAATTATGGGGAATAGACGACAGCGAAGTGGTGGTCTTTGGCGATGGCGGTAACGATATTGAGATGCTGCGTCAGGCAGGCTTTAGTTTTGCAATGGAAAATGCCGGCAGCGCGGTCGTCGCAGCAGCAAAATACCGGGCAGGCTCCAATAACCGTGAAGGCGTACTGGATGTGATCGATAAAGTTCTTAAACACGAAGCGCCATTTAACCAATAAAAACGGCAGCACGCCCGGCAACACAATGCCTGAATGAAGGCTGCATAATTCGCGGAAATTAACCCGCTGCATTATTTCAGGCGAAATGATTATGAAAAATTGTCTACTGTTGGGCGCGCTTTTAATGGGCTTTACTGGTGTGGCGATGGCGCAAAGTGTCACCGTCGATGTGCCGAGTGGATACAAAGTGGTTGTGGTTCCTGAATCAGTCAGCGTTCCACAAGCGGTCAGCGTCGCGACTGTGCCGCAAACCGTCTATGTGGCTCCTGCGCCAGCTCCGGCTTACCGCCCGCATCCTTATGTTCGCCATCTTGCCAGCGTAGGTGAAGGGATGGTTATCGAACACCAGATTGACGACCATCACCATTAATTTGAGAATGCCTGATCGCACAAAGCAATCAGGCATTTTTTTACCCTTCGTGAGAATTTCCCATCTGTTTATCTTTTAAAAAGATAACCATCAGCGACAGCCACAAAATTCCGTTGACAAGGTTGAAGAGATTAAACAGTCCGTTGCCCCCGTTCAGCCAGGCATGTTTGCTGATTTCAATACCGACGGTAAAGATCAGCATTTGCAGCATTCCCATCGCCGCAGAAACCGTACCTTTACTCATATCGCTGGCAAACAGAGTTAATCGCACCAGTCCCGCATTCGCCAGACCAATACCGAAAGCATAAATACTTAACCCGGCGGTCATCCATAAATACGCGTGCGATGAGATAACCGTTGCCGCAGCAGCGACAAACAGACCAATCATAATCGGCCAGCCGCCCATAATAATCAGCGAACGTACGGTGCGGCGCGAGGTCAGACGCGCTAGCAGCAAGTTACCCGCAATTAACGCCCCGAAAATAGGCACTTGCAGCAAGCCATATTCATAGCTGCTCAACTGCTCACCGGTAATGATGATAATCGGCGACTGGGCGATCCACGCCAGCAACGGCAGGCTAACGAATCCCAGCGCCAGCGCCCCCGCCACAAAGCGACCGTTCTTCAGCACCAGCTTATAGTCACGACCGAGTTCTTTCAGCGACAGTTTCTCGCCTATACGCGTGGCGGTTTCAGGCATGGCTCGTTGCAGACCGAAAAAGGAGATCGCTGCCAATGCGGCAAACAAGACAAACATCCCTTCCCAGGGCAGCACATGGATCCACGCCGCGCCCACCAGCGGGCCAAGTAGTGGAGCAATCAGCGCCACGTTCGCCATCAGCGCGGTGATCTTGATACAAACCGCCTCTTCGAAGGATTCCTGAATTGCGGCGTATCCCACAGCGCCAATGAAACAGAGGCTTATGCCCTGCAAGAAGCGCAACAGGGTGAATTGTTCAATGTTTTGCGCCAGTAATATTGCCAGACAGGTGATGATAAACCACACCACCCCCGCCAGCATCACCGGACGGCGACCAATACGATCCGACAGCGGCCCCAGGAGCCATTGTAAAAACATCCCGCCCGCCAGATACGCAGTCATCGAAGTAGGAACCCAATCAATGCCCGCCTGATATTGTTCCACCACGGCCAACATACCGGGTTGAATCATATCGTTGCCGATATAGGTTGAAAATTCGTAAAGCACCAGACAGAGAGGGAAAAGTAACGCCTGACGTCCAAGCCTGGCACCGGAAACTAATTTATTTTGCATGCAATTTCTTCGCCAATAATAATCGCGCAAAGTTTAATAAAAGCGCAGCTAACGAGAAAGCGAATTTTGTAGCTGAAACCACGGTTAAGCACATTCTTACATTATTGCGAGTATAGCTACGCTTTCTTTAAGTTTTATTTAACCTATGCCCGTTACAATCACCCACCGTAAACAGGCCGCTTGAGGGAAATAAGACGATGCCGCTTTACCCAGTTTAACCTGCACTTTATTCTCAACGACTTGCCTGTATTGGCTCCCTTTTAATCACTTTGCGTCGGGAAGTTATGCTGGAAAATTTGAATCTCTCTCTATTCTCTCTTATTAACGCGACGCCAGACTCTGCGCCGTGGATGATCTCGTTGGCGATTTTTATTGCTAAAGATTTGATTACCGTGGTGCCGCTGCTGGCTGCGGTACTTTGGTTGTGGGGGCTTACAGCACAACGGCAACTGGTGATAAAAATCGCTATCGCGCTGGCGGTCAGCCTGTTTGTGTCCTGGACGATGGGGCATCTTTTTCCGCACGACCGACCCTTTGTCGAAAATATCGGCTATAACTTCCTGCATCATGCGGCGGATGACTCATTCCCGAGCGATCACGGTACGGTGATTTTCACCTTTGCACTGGCATTTTTATGCTGGCATCGCCTGTGGTCCGGCTCACTTTTAATGGTGCTGGCCGTCGTCATTGCCTGGTCGCGCGTTTATCTTGGCGTCCACTGGCCGCTGGATATGCTCGGTGGATTGCTGGCAGGTATGATTGGCTGCCTTAGCGCCCAGATTATCTGGCAAGCGATGGGGCATAAACTCTATCAACGTCTGCAATCGTGGTATCGTTTCTGTTTTGCATTACCGATCCGCAAAGGCTGGGTGCGTGACTGATCTCTGCTAAAAAGTGTAGTATTGAGCGGCTCGCTTCAATAACTATTCAGAGGGATTATGGAAACACGTCGCGAAGAGCGTATCGGGCAGCTGCTGCAAGAATTAAAACGCAGCGATAAGTTACATCTTAAAGACGCCGCCGCCCTGCTTGGGGTTTCAGAGATGACGATTCGTCGCGATCTGAACAACCACAGTGCGCCCGTCGTTTTGCTCGGCGGCTATATTGTTCTGGAACCGCGCAGCGCCAGCCATTACCTGTTAAGCGATCAAAAATCCCGCCTGGTGGAAGAAAAACGCCGGGCGGCAAAACTGGCTGCGACGCTGGTAGAACCCGATCAGACCCTCTTTTTTGACTGTGGCACCACCACACCGTGGATTATTGAAGCGATTGATAATGAAATCCCTTTCACCGCCGTTTGTTATTCGCTAAATACCTTTCTGGCACTGAAAGAGAAACCCCATTGCCGCGCGTTTCTTTGCGGTGGTGAATTTCACGCCAGCAACGCCATTTTCAAACCCATCGATTTTCAGCAAACGCTGAATAATTTTTGCCCGGATATCGCTTTTTATTCCGCTGCGGGCGTGCATGTCAGTAAAGGCGCTACCTGCTTTAATCTTGAAGAGTTGCCGGTAAAACACTGGGCCATGTCGATGGCGCAAAAGCATGTGCTGGTTGTCGACCACAGTAAATTTGGCAAGGTGCGTCCGGCGCGCATGGGTGACCTGAAACGCTTTGATATTGTGGTGAGCGATTGTTGCCCGGAAGATGAGTATGTGAAGTACGCGCAGACGCAGCGTATTAAGTTGATGTATTAATGACGTATTACCGGATGACGTTTCGCGCCATCCGGTTATCAGAAGATTAAGAGAACCAGCTGCCGAACCACTGATGGAATTTCATCATCACGAAATCCCACATCCGCCCAAAGAATCCGCCCTCTTCCACATTTTCCATCACGATCAGCGGACGCTGCTCAATGGATTTACCGTTAAGCTGGAAATCAATGGTCCCGACAACCTGACCTTTTTTCAGCGGTGCGGTAAGCTGCGGTTCCGTTAACGTGTAGCTCGCTTTCAGGTTTTTCAGCTGCCCACGCGGTATGGTCACTGAGCCCGCTTCACCTGCCCCGAGATTCACTTCGCTCTTATCACCAAACCAGACGCGCTGAGTCACAAAGGTGGCATCAGGTTTAATTGGCGTCACGGTTTCAAAGAAGCGGAAACCCCAGGTCAATAATTTCTCAGACTCATTAAAACGGATACGGTCAGTTTTCGCACCCAGTACTACGGAGATCAAACGCATATCGCCCTGGGTAGCCGAAGCAACCAGATTATATCCCGCGCCTGCCGTGGTTCCTGTCTTCATGCCATCAACATTCAGATTGCTGCTCCATAGCAGACGGTTACGGTTAGGCTGTCGAATTTTGTTGAAGGTGAACTCTTTCTCTTTATGAATGGCGTACTCTTCCGGCACATCGTGGATTAATGCTTTACCCAGCAATGCCATATCGCGCGCGGTACTGAACTGCCCCGGCGCATCCAGACCGTGCACCGTCTGGAAGGTAGTGTTGGTCAGACCCAGTTTTTTGGCATAACCATTCATCAGACCAATAAATGACTCCTGGCTCCCGGCAACGTAATCGGCCAGCGCAATACAGGCGTCATTACCGGACTGGATAATCACACCTTTGTTCAGGTCTGCCACTGAAACCTGATCGCCCGGTTTAAGGAACATTACCGATGAACCACGCAGTGCCGGATTTCCCGTCGCCCAGGCATCTTTACCGACCGTCACCATATCGGTGAGTTTAATCTTATCGGCCTTAAGCGCCTGCCCAACCACATAGCTGGTCATGATTTTAGTCAGGCTCGCGGGGTCCAGTTTTTCATCCGCATTGCCTTCTGCCAGCACTTTACCGCTGGCGTAATCCATTAAAATCCATGCACGCGCATCCACGCTCGGCGCTTCAACGGTTTGTTCCGCCGCGAATGCCGTTGGGGCAAAAAGGAATAAAAATGCAGAACCCGCTGCAAGACCACGAAGGAGAGAGGAGTATTGCGTCATAAATGCCACCCGAGTATCCATTCAAAAAAAATACGTTATATCGCCGTATGATAAGTTCGGTGATTAATAACGCACACACAAACTTAAAGAAACCGTAAGTTGGTAAAGTTTTTAAAGTTTATGCAATATCCTGCCGCTTCGCTGCTTCTGGTGTCATTTTTTTGCCAGCTGTTGCTTAAAAGTTAACTTTACTTCACCATCGGAGTCCTGTTCAGCCTGTGGCTGCCTGTCGGAAAAGGGGTGAGTATGATTACGCTGTGGGGTCGGAATAATTCAACCAACGTAAAAAAAGTATTGCTGACGCTCGAAGAACTGGAACTACCTTATGAGCAAATTCTCGCGGGCCGTGAGTTTGGGATAAATCACGATGCTGATTTTCTGGCGATGAACCCTAACGGGCTGGTGCCGTTGTTGCGTGACGACGAAAGTGATCTCATTCTTTGGGAATCAAACGCCATTGTCCGCTATCTGGCGGCACAGTACGGGCAAAAACGCCTGTGGATCGACTCACCGGCACGTCGTGCGGAAGCAGAAAAATGGATGGACTGGGCAAACCAGACGCTCAGTAATGCTCATTGCGGGATCCTGATGGGATTAGTCAGAACACCACCGGAAGAGCGCGATCAGGCCGCCATTGATGCCAGTTGTAAAGAGTGCGACGCCCTGTTTGCCCTGCTCGATGCGGAACTGGCAAAAGTAAAATGGTTCTCTGGCGACGAGTTTGGTGTGGGCGATATCGCTATCGCTCCGTTCATCTACAATTTGTTTAACGTTGGCCTGACCTGGACACCGCGTCCAAATCTGCAACGCTGGTATCAGCAACTCACTGAACGCCCCGCAGTGCGCAAAGTGGTGATGATTCCCGTTAGCTAATTGCGTGGGCTAACTTTAAGTAATTCCCCACTGGACTCGTCGGTGAGAACGTATAAATAACCGTCGGGTCCAGTGCGAACATCACGAATTCGCTGCCCTCTGTCCGTTAAAATACGGCCATCTTCTGTCACTTTGTCGCCGTTGACGCTCATCACAATGACATCTTTATCTTTCAGCGCGCCAATAAATAATTTTTGCTGCCACTGGGGGAATTTATCGCTGTTATAGAAGGCCATGCCGCTCACGGCGGGCGAATCTTTCCAGTAAAAAACAGGTTGCTCGGTCCCGGCGACGATCTCCCCTTTCGCTTCCGGTATCTTAAAGCCTGAATAGTTGATTCCCCAGGTTGCCAGCGGCCAGCCGTAGTTTTTGCCTTTTTGCGGGATATTAATTTCATCGCCACCGCGCGGGCCATGTTCATTCAGCCATAGTGCATTACTCCACGGATTCATCGCCATTCCTTGCGGATTACGAATGCCATAAGACCAGATCTCGGCGCGCGCACCGGATTCCTTTATAAAAGGATTATCATCCGGGATTTCGCCCTGGTCGGTCAGACGCACCAGTTTGCCCTGTAATTTATTCAGATCCTGCGCCGTCGAGCGCTGATTGTTTTCGCCCAGAGCAATAAAAAGATAACCTTTACCGTCGAATACCAGCCGCCCGCCAAAATGGTTGCCGGTAGACAGTTTTGGCATCTGGCGAAAGACGGTGCGGAAGTCGGTCACCTTTGAGAGATCATCACTTATGCGGCCATAACCCACAGCAGTTCCGGCTTTGCCATCATCGCCAACTTCGGAATAACTTAACCAGATGCGGCGAGACTGAGCAAAATCAGGCGCTAAAACCACATCCAGCAGGCCACCCTGCCCGTGCGCCCAAACTTCCGGCACTCCGGAAAGCGGCGCAGATAATCCTTTTCCTGCTTGCCAGTGACGCAACTCGCCGCCGCGCAGAGTGATTAACATACCGTGATTGTCGGGTAAAAAGGCCAGCGCCCAGGGATGGTCGAGTTTGTCCTGCAGTACTTCGACATTTACCGTTGCAGGAGCCGCCCAGAGAGCGGAAGAAAGACAAATAAGGGGCACAAGGAAAAAGGATTGTCGATGCATAACGCCTCCGGATTGACTCTGGCTTAAAGCGTAGTCAGTGGAGGAGATAACAAATTCATTTTTACAAAAACTTAAACATGAAGGGGGAGACGCTTTCTCCCCCTTAGTTTTCAGGCCTTCTCAAGCATGGCGTGCTTCTGCAGGCTCTGGATACTCAGCGTTAAGCTCATCAGACAATTTTCAAGCTTATCGGCGTTGACGGTAATAACAGTCGGGCAATCATGGTGCCCACTCATCAAACATACTGCGGCTGTCGCTAATGCTTCTTCAGCATGATGAAGAGCACTCCACTCTTCCTGATCCAGATGAAGATTCAACCGCAGCGATTTATCGTGCAGTTCGCGATTCAGTTTAAAAAAGTTATCTCGTAGATGATTGCTTTCGCTGACGGACATGTATCCTTTTGCCTTCCTCAGTTGCACGTATGCGGCGAGGTCAACGCGTGCGTCGATCAACCGGTTCAGCAGGTCGATTCGCTGTCTGTCAACGAACATACTTCGATCCTCCTCTTTCCAGCCTTGTTGCAATTAAATAGTATGGCTATTTTTTGAGCAAAATGCTGTCCAGGATCAATTCTTCACGCCGAATTAACAAAATTTACATTTCCTTCGCCTCCGCCAGCGAATGAGATTGCGATACAAATTTTATCCAGAACTCTGTAGAATCCCTGCCCTGACCTTTCCTGTAACTGAATATTTTTTAAGCTATGAGCAAAGTAACTCCCCAGCCGAAAATCGGCTTTGTTTCCCTTGGCTGCCCGAAAAACCTTGTCGATTCAGAGCGTATTCTCACCGAACTACGCACTGAAGGTTATGACGTGGTACCGAGCTATGACGATGCGGACATGGTGATCGTCAACACCTGCGGCTTTATTGACAGCGCGGTACAAGAATCACTGGAAGCCATTGGTGAAGCGTTGAATGAAAACGGCAAGGTAATTGTGACCGGTTGTCTGGGGGCAAAAGAAGATCAGATCCGCGAAGTCCACCCGAAAGTGCTGGAAATCACCGGGCCTCATAGCTATGAGCAGGTTCTGGAGCATGTTCATCACTACGTGCCAAAACCGAAACACAACCCATTCCTGAGCCTGGTGCCAGAACAAGGTGTGAAACTGACGCCGCGTCATTATGCCTATCTGAAAATTTCTGAAGGCTGTAATCACCGCTGCACCTTCTGCATTATTCCGTCTATGCGCGGCGACCTGGTGAGCCGTCCGATTGGCGAAGTGTTAAGTGAAGCGAAACGTCTGGTAGATGCTGGCGTTAAAGAGATTCTGGTGATCTCGCAGGATACTTCCGCCTATGGCGTTGATGTTAAACATCGTACTGGCTTCCACAACGGCGAGCCGGTAAAAACCAGCATGGTCAGCCTGTGCGAACAGTTATCGAAACTGGGGATCTGGACACGTCTGCACTACGTTTACCCTTATCCGCATGTGGACGACGTCATCCCACTGATGGCAGAAGGCAAAATCCTGCCGTATCTGGACATTCCGTTGCAGCACGCCAGCCCGCGCATTCTCAAACTGATGAAGCGTCCGGGTTCTGTAGATCGCCAACTGGCGCGCATCAAACAGTGGCGCGAAATCTGCCCGGAACTGACCCTACGCTCAACCTTTATTGTCGGCTTCCCTGGCGAGACGGAAGAAGATTTCCAGATGCTACTCGACTTCCTGAAAGAAGCGCGTCTGGATCGCGTTGGCTGCTTTAAATACAGCCCGGTTGAAGGTGCAGACGCCAATGCCCTGCCTGACCAGGTTCCGGAAGAAGTGAAAGAAGAACGCTGGAACCGTTTCATGCAGCTGCAGCAGCAGATTTCCGCCGAGCGCCTGCAAGAGAAAGTGGGCCGTGAAATTCTGGTGATTATCGACGAAGTGGACGAAGAAGGCGCGATTGGTCGCAGCATGGCAGATGCACCGGAAATCGACGGCGCGGTTTATCTCAATGGTGAAACCAACGTTAAGCCGGGTGATATCCTGCGTGTGAAAGTCGAGCACGCCGATGAGTACGATTTGTGGGGTAGCCGGGTTTAATTAATCTTAAGGCAGATCTAACAAGGATATTGTTCTTCGATCTGCCTCTGCTACCCTTCCCGATGTCCTACCCTTACGCACAAAATCCCCTGACGCATAAATCGAGAAAAATGAATCGTACTCGAGGCAACTCTCACTTTTTCACACCAAATTAAAGTTTTGATCGCAATTACTTGAAATAAGCGTAATGGTTACTATAGTAAACATTACCACAAGGATGGATGTATGGGTGTGTATAAGGCAAGACGATTCAGCCAAAGCACGAAAAAACTTGGTATTCACGATAAAGTTCTCATGGCTGCCGCTGAAGAAGTGATGCAGGGCATATGGGAGGCTGATTTAGGTAGCGGTGTCATCAAAAAACGTTTACCCCTCCAACAAGGAAAGAGTGGTGGAGCCAGAACAATTATCTTTTTTAAATCAGCAAATCATGTGTTTTTTTATGATGGTTGGTCCAAGAGTGGTCTAAGCAGTAAAGGAACCAAAGAAATCGAAGATGATGAACTGGCGGCCTACAAAAAAATGGCAAATGCATTTCTGGCCTTTAGCAATAAGCAAATAGAGGATTTGATCGAAACTGGCTTTTTGATTGAGGTGAAAAATGAGCGATAAATTACAAATGATGCTGGAAGATGCAAAGGAACTGAATGCACTGGGCCTGATGTCTGATAGTGAAGTTGATGCCATTGCCGTCATGGTCAAAGCTCGTGAAGTCAGCGCCCGTATAGCCAAAGTCAAATCAATGACGGGTGAAGAGATCAAAGCCATCCGCACCCGATACGGCATGTCACAATCCGTGCTGGCACATACAATGGGAATGTCAAAAGAAAGTGTCTCGAAATGGGAACGTAATGAAATAAAACCGAGCGGCCCGGCATTACGTATTTTGAATACATTGGCAATAAAAGGGCCGGAAGTTTTTGCAAAGTAAAATGTTTGCAAATGATTTACCACATTCATTAGTACCCCTTGATTAAGGGGTACTAACACTATTCTAATTCTACTGCCAGCTAATCTGCGCCCTGCCGTTTTTCTTACTCTTATACAGCCGCTCATCCGCCAGCATTTTCAAGCGTTCGACGGTAGTACATTCATTTGAATGCGCTACACCGATACTGGTGCTTAAATTAATGCTTCCCACCTGGAAATGAACGATTTCTTTTAGAATCGATAGCAACTCTTCCAGCGTTCCACCCGTATAAATCACCGCAAATTCGTCACCGCCGAAGCGGTAGACTTTACCTTTATCTACCGGGATCTGTGATTTAAGGATTTTCACCACTTTCATCAACACTTCATCGCCCAGCAAATGACCGAAGGTGTCGTTGATGTTTTTGAATTTATCGACGTCAAACAGGCACAAATAACCGCCTTTTTCCGGTAGCGCTTTTAAATCTTCGTCAAAGGATTTTCTGCCCATCGCTTTGGTCAGGTCGTCCAGGAACGCCGAGTTATACAGACTGTAGAGTTTTTTGACATCGGCAGCCGAAAAGAAAAGCCCGCCATCCAGTACGCGTTCAAAATGGTTATTAATAATGGCTTCTTTCTCCACAATACCACGATTAATCACTCTGCGTACCAGATAGAGGCAACTGACACCCGATATCACTGCCACCAATGCGGCAAAGAAAATAATCAATGTACAGACCCGCAAATAAACATCTTTTTTATACGCAAATACGTACAATCCGGTCGGCAAATAGGCGAAGTGCTCCATCGCTTCCGAAACGGTGAAGATGGCGTTTTTAGCATTATATTCATCACCGGTCACCGGTTTACCGTTCTTAAACAGAGAGAACATCAGGTTCTCGCTATCCATCGCCAGCGATTTTGACAGTAAAGAAAAACGCTCCAGACCAAGCAAAAATATCAGACTACGATTATGAGTTACCGGATAGAGGTAATAGACGAAGGTTTTACCGTCAAAAGAGATAAACCCTGTATTTTTGACATGTCGATACTTCACAATCTGCATAATATCTGCACAATAATTTTTCTCGAACTCCTTTACCTGAATACATTCGTCACTGGAAATCAGATAAGGACCGACATCGTACAAATAAGAGGGTGAAAGCGAGTCGGCGTAAGCTGTGCGTAAGCCAACCAACAGCTGTTCCTCCGTGGGGTTTAGCGTGTTGATAAGATCAATTGCCACGCTACGCCGATATTCAGCAATATTTGCCACCGCAAAAGCAGTATCAATAACGGACTGTTTCAGGCCATACACCCGTTCCTTTACCATTTGAGTGTAGATCCCGCAGGCAACTGCTGAAATCATGATAAAAATCAGCAGACTGACTGTAAGTACGAACTTATTGATTCTGGACATACGTAAACTACTCTTTTACTAATTTTCCACTTTTATCCCAGGCGGAGAACGGCATGGGTTTCTGGTACAGATACCCCTGAGCCTGAACACATCCTAATTTGATTAATTCGCGCGCAACGTCTTCGCTCTCTACGCCTTCCGCAATCACCGGGATCCGGTTATAGCGTGCCAGATCGAAAATAATGCGCACAATTTTTCCCGCAGTACCGAAAATATCGCCGGTAAATTGTGAGTCCACCTTTATGCTATCTGGATTAATTTCATAAAAACGTTTCAGGTTTGACAAACCGGTGCCAAAGTCATCAATCGATATCCGTACCCCTTGTTTACGCAGTTGTTCAATATTGAGATAAAAATGTTCATTAATTCGCTCGATCACGGTTTCAGTGATCTCAACACAGAGGCTGTTCGCCTTCAGGCCATTTTCTTTCATGATGGTGGTAAAACGCTCATGAAAGTGTGGTTCGTTTAACTGCCAGGGCGAAACATTAATATGCAGTAAGAAATCATCCTTCAGCGACGCACGCTGACTAAAATGTCTGAATTCACCCATTGCCGTTTTAATAATCTGATAACCCAGCTCATTGATAAACCCGATATCTTCAGCAATGGTAATGAACTTTAGCGGTGAAATGATCCCCCGCTCCGCAGACACCCAACGGCACAACGCCTCCGCGCCCAGAATGGCGCGGGTGTTAATATCAACGATCGGTTGATAGACGAGGAATAGTTCGCCAATTTCCATTGCATGGCGAATATTACGCGCAATCCAGATATTCTCTTCTATTTCGTTGAGTTTCGCGTCATCACAGAAAATAAACTCGGAGAACATATGGTCACGGATACTGGAAATCGCCAGTTTCAGTTTTTCTGCGTAACTCCAGGCGTTTTCTCCCTGCAAAGGTTCACAAATGGCAGACTTATGGATGCGCAGATTGCGGTAGCCAAAGCTGCTGTCAAAATCGTTTATCATCGCTATTTTACGGGTAAATGTCTGTACATTTTCCCGGCACAGAAGTAAATAGAGATCGGCATTGAATGTCACGATATCGCAGCATTGCGCATATTTCTCGGCAATTCGCTGACACAATTTCCTGACGATTTTATTGCGTTCATCAACACCAAACACCGCTTCCACGGCTTCCAGACCACACAGTTTGATGATCCCCACAGCCAGATACTGATTATTGTTGGACTCAATAATCGCCATATTTTTAATAAAACCGCTTTCCTGATCGTAAGAGATCAGTGAGAGCAATTTATTTGACCGTTCAATTTCGGCATCTTTCATTTCCGCGATCGAATTTTTGATGCTGATAATCTCTTTCGCATCGCCTTCGCGAATTTTCAGAGCCTCGATCTGATCCGTTGAGTCGGGCAAAAACGCCAGCGTATTAACCAGCTCGGTCATTTCAGAAAATTGCCGACGGAACACACGAGTGGTCATTAAATAAACCACCAGCAATACGATAATAATGAAAGCAAACGGCAGATAAAAAAGTTTATCTGATGCGTTCAATAAATTACCGCCAGGATAATAAAAATAGATTTCGAATAATGCGTTGTTTGGCACCGCTGATGTTTTTTCGATATATTCAGTATCGACAGAATCAATAATATTATAATTACCTTCGCTATTATAAATAATCAGTTTTTCACGCGCGAGTTGATTCTTGGCAATGATCTCATGGCCTTGTTTCAAAAATAGAACTTCATCATTAGCGCTGATTTGATCAAGATACTCGTTCAGATATCGCCAGTTTAAATCGACATGTATTTTATCCACCGCTAACAAATCGTGATCTTTGCCGTTGATGCGTAGCGTAAAAGAGATACATTTTTTACCCGGACGATCAAAGCAATTGTAGGCCGGATTCCAGCTGTTGTTAGAGTCATCTGAAGCCACCGACCATGGTCGTTTCGATGGATTAAAATCGGCAAAAATAACCCGCCCTGACTCGTCGACAAGCGGTCCATTTACTTCTTCCTGATGATAAACAACGATTTTATCATTCGCCCTCCGCGAAAAGAGATAATATTTATTATCATCAAGTACCAGTCCCACCGAGTCTAAAAATGGCATCATTTCCATTTTAAGGATCACAGCGCGTTGAATCTCCTCTGTATTTTTTAATAAATACAGTGAGTCCTTTAATGTCAGGGCCGAACGTTCAATATCTTTAAAGAAATAGCCAACGTTTTTCTGAATAAGTTCAAAGCGGCTATCGGCACGTTTTACCGCGCGTTCCGATACCAGTTGATAGTTAATGATGAAAAAAAGGCCAATAAATGACAGTGCTGCCAATAAAAATAAAATTATCAGCCTTATCTTTATCTTTTCGTATAAACTCAGCATGTTAATACATTTAACAAAATAACTGTCTGAACGCTGTGCCGCTGCAAAAACAGTCCCTTGCTGCGGCTTTTTAACCAAATTACCCGATTCTACAAAATCAGCAGAAAGTTACAACACTTGCTTAGGGCAATAATTTCCTGTGAGGTGATTACCCTTTCAAGCAATATTCAAACGTAACTATCCTTTAATTTTCGGATCCAGCGCATCGCGTAAACCATCACCCAACAAATTGAACGCCAGTACAGTCAGAAAAATAGCCAGGGCCGGAAAAATAGCGACATGCGGCGCGATAACCATATCCGCTCGTGCCTCATTGAGCATTGCTCCCCACTCTGGTGTCGGCGGCTGCGCACCGAGGCCGAGAAATGACAGGCTGGCGGCAGAGATAATCGAGGTACCGATGCGCATGGTGAAAAACACCACGATAGACGAGACGGTCCCAGGCAAGATATGACGCAATAAAATGGTCATATCGCTGGCACCAATACTGCGTGCTGACTCAATAAAGGTTTGCTGTTTCAACACCAGCGTGTTGCCGCGCACCAGTCGGGCAAACGCGGGGATGGAAAAAATGGCGACTGCAATAATCACGTTAGCAATGCCGCTTCCCAACACCGCAACAACAGCGATCGCCAGTAAAATACCCGGGAAGGCAAACAGCACATCGCAAATGCGCATGATCAGCCGATCCCACCAGCCTTCATAATATCCAGCCAACAAGCCCAGCAACGTCCCGATCGCCGCACCGATAAACACGGCAAACACGCCCGCCGCCAGCGAGATTTGTGCACCAACCAGGACACGGCTGAAAATGTCACGCCCCAGTGAATCAACGCCAAACCAGTGCTGCAAAGAAGGTCCGTTATTCAGATTGTCATAATCGAAATAATTTTCGGCGTCATAGGGAGCGATCCAGCGTGCAAAAATGGCCACTACAATCAATAAAATAACGAATAATGCGGCGGTCATCGCCATATGCTGACGGCGAAATCGTCGCCAGAATTCATGCCACGGTGTACGTACCTGGTCAGGTTTGACCAGTGGCATGGCGTTTAACGCCGCCTGACGTCGCCAGTTAAATAGTCGCATCCTTACTTGTACCTGATAGCCGGGTTAATGGCGGCGTAAAGCACATCCACCACTAAGTTGATAAGAATAAATTCCAGCGAGAAAAGCAGAATTTCCGCCTGAATCACCGGGTAATCGCGCATTTCTACGGAGTCAACGAGTAAGCGTCCAAGTCCGGGCCAGTTGAAAACTTTCTCCACCACGATGGAACCACCGAGCAAAAAGCCAAACTGTAAGCCCATCATGGTCACTACCGGGATCATCGCGTTGCGTAGCCCGTGTTTGAGGACAACCCAGGTTTCGCTCACCCCTTTCGCCCTCGCGGTACGCATATAATCTTCGCTTAAAACATCGACAAACGACGCGCGGGTAAAGCGCGCCATCACGGCTGCCACTGCCGCGCCGAGCGTCAGGGAGGGTAAAATGTAGTGCTGCCAACTGTCTGCTCCCACGGTAGGCAGCCAGCCCAGTTCAACGGAGAATACCTGAATTAAAAGCATCCCCAGCGCAAATGCCGGAAACGAGATCCCCGACACCGCAATGGTCATACTCAATCGATCCGGCCAACGATTACGCCAGACGGCGGCGATAATTCCCGCCGCCATACCAAATATCACCGCCCAGACCATACTGGTTATGGTCAGCCACAGCGTTGGCATAAAGCGGCTGGCAATCTCATCGGCAACCGGACGACGCGACACCATCGACAGGCCAAAATCCCCCTGCACAGCATTGCTGATATAGTGCCAGAACTGGTGATACAGCGGCTGATCCAACCCCAGCTGCTGACGCACCAGTTCTATAACCTGCGCATCAGCTTCGGGCCCGGCAATCAATCGCGCCGGATCGCCGGGCAGCATATGCACAAATAAAAACACCAGCACCGAGACGATAAACAGCGTCGGAATCAACCCCAGCAAGCGTTTGATAACGTAATTAAGCATTCCACTCCCTGCGTTGCTTATTGCAAATCCGCGTCTTCAAAGCTGAAGCCGGTGTCTGGCATGATCCAAAAACCGGTCAGGTTTTTACTGTGTGCCGACACCAGTTTTTCTACCACCAGCGGGATCCACGGCGACTCTTGCCAGATGATATCCTGCGCCGCCTTATATAAACGGGTCTTTTCTGCCGGATCATTAGTTTTCAGTGCCTGAGCCAGGAAATCATCCACCTGTTTATTGCTGTAAAACGCGGTATTAAACAGCGTCGGTGGCCAGTTCTGCGAGGCAAACAGCGGCGATAGTGCCCAGTCCGCTTCGCCGGTTGAAGCCGACCAGCCAGTGTAGAACATCCGCACGCCGCTCTCTTTTTGCCCTTTACCTTCAACTTCTGCCGCCCGCTGTCCGGCATCCATCGCAGTCACCTGGGCTTTAATCCCGACCTGCGCTAACTGCTGCTGGGTAAATTGCAGCACTTTCTGCGCGGTGCTGTGGTTATGTGACGACCACAGCGTGGTACTGAAACCGTTGGGATATCCCGCCTCTTTCAGTAATTCGCGCGCTTTCACTGGATCGTAAGGCCACGGTTTATAACTTTGCGCGTAGGCGATACTCGGCGGTACCACACCAGTAGCTGGCGTTGCATAGCCCGCGAAGGCTACTTTCACCAGCGCCGGGCGGTTAATGGCGTAATTCAGCGCCTCACGGACCTTCGGGTTATCGAACGGCTTTTGCGTCACGTTCATACTGATATAACGCTGCATAATTGACGGACTGGCCATCAACTCGATATTTTTGTTTTTCTCCAGCAGTGCGGCCTGCTCGTAGGGAATGGGGAAAGCAAACTGCGCTTCACCGGTTTGCAGCATTGCCGCGCGGGTATTGTTATCCGCCACCGGACGCCAGGTTATGCTGTCCAGTTTGGGCAATCCTGGCTGCCAGTAACCCGCGAATTTTTTCACCTTCACAAAATCGGTCTGATTCCAGGTATCCAGTTCATACGGCCCGGTTCCCACCGGATGAAAACCAATCTCCTTGCCATATTTTTCCAGCGCTGCCGGCGAAATCATCGCGGTCGCCGGATGGGCAAGAATATTAATAAACGCTGAGAACGGCTGTTTGAGGGTAATCTTTACCGTTGTTGGATCGATCGCTTCCGTTTTGGCAATATTCTTATACAGGTTGTAGCGTTTAAGATGATTCGCCGGATCGCTGGCCCGGTCCAGATTCGCTTTTACCGCCGCTGCGTTGAAGTCGGTGCCATCCTGGAATTTAATGCCTTCCCGCAATTTCACGGTGTAAGTAAGGCCGTCATCGGAAACGGTATAACTCTCCGCCAGCACGTTTTTCAGTTTCATCTCTTTATCGAGACCGAACAGCCCCTGGTAAAACGATTTCGCTACGGCCTGAGATAACGTGTCATTTGCGTCATACGGATCGAGCGTGGTGAAGTTCGATCCTACCGCCACCACCACATCTTTGGCAGCGAATGCACAAGATGCCATCAACGCTGTCGCAATGCCCAGCGCCACTAACCCACTACGGTGTACAGCTCTTGCCATTTTATTCTCCGCCTGAATGTTATCTACGCATGAATGCGTATTCTGATTGTGGTTGTGCGACGTAATGCCCCGGCCCGACGCATTGCAACGAGACGGCTGCCACCTCTTCGCCACGCAGATGAATATTGCTGGGAAGATCGTCCGACAGCAGTACACGCTGCGGTCGTTGTCGGGACGGTTCAGCGACCGGAACTGCCGCCAGTAATTTACGCGTATAAGGATGCTGCGGGTTTTCGAAGACCGCGCGCCGTGGACCAATTTCAACAATTTGTCCGAGATACATCACCGCCACACGATGACTAATCCGCTCTACCACGGCCATATCGTGGGAGATAAACAGATACGCAATGCCGAAATCACGCTGGAGATCGAGCAACAAGTTGATAATCTGCCCGCGAATAGAAACATCCAGCGCCGAGACGGCTTCGTCGGCAATGATCACTTTTGGATTCAATGCCAACGCGCGAGCAATGCAGATGCGCTGGCGCTGACCGCCGGAAAACTCATGCGGGTAACGCCAGGCATGTTCAGGTAACAGGCCCACGCGCTCCAGCAACCACGCAACGCGTGCAGCCGCTTCTTTACCTGGCAATAAACCGTGTACGCGCAGCGGTTCGATAATCGAATCACCGATGGTCTGACGTGGGTCCAGCGAAGCGTAAGGGTCCTGAAAAATAAACTGAATATCCCGGCGCAATGCCTGAAGTTTACCGGATGACAAGGTATCGATTCGCTGACCGTTAAAGATAATTTCGCCGCCCTGCGATTCGACCAGGCGCAGCAACGCCCGCCCGGTAGTGGATTTACCGCTGCCAGACTCGCCCACCAGCGATAGCGTTTCGCCAGGCCAGAGATCAAAACTGACTTTCTCAACGGCATGCACTTCCCGCGTTACGCGATTCAACAAACCGCTGCGCAAAGGGAAACGGGTGACCAGATTACGCACCCGTAAAACAGGTTCGCCATCCACCACCGTTTTCTGCTCGATGGGTGGTTCCTGTTTGGCTGGATGTTCAAGCGATATCAATGGGAAACGTCGGGGATAATCTAACCCTTTCATCGCACCAAGTTGCGGAACAGCAGCTAACAGCGCACGGGTGTAAGGATGTTGCGGTGCATGAAAAATCTGTTCGACGCTACCCGTTTCCACCGCCTCGCCCTGATACATCACCAGTACCCGATCGGCAATCTCTGCCACCACGCCCATATCGTGAGTGATAAAGATAACGCCCATCGACATCTCTTTTTGCAATACTTTGATTAATTGCAGGATCTGCGCCTGAATAGTGACATCCAGCGCGGTGGTTGGCTCATCGGCAATCAGCACCGCCGGGCGGCATGACAGTGCCATCGCAATCATCACTCGCTGGCGCATCCCGCCAGAGAGTTGATGCGGATAACGTGAAAGAATGGTTTGTGCCTCCGGAATGCGTACCTGATCCAGCATCCGCTTCGCCTCGACCATTGCTTCTTCACGACTGGCGTTTTGATGCAGACGAATTGATTCGGCAATCTGTTCACCCACAGTAAATACCGGGTTCAGCGATGTCATCGGCTCCTGAAATATCATCGCCATATCCGCACCGCGCACATGGCGCATTTGTGCAGCGCTCTGCTCGCTAAGTTCAATCACTTCGCGACTGCGCCGCCGCAACAGCATTTGATCGCACTGCACTAAACCGCCCGCCTGTTCCAACAGGCGCATCAATGCCAGCGCAGTCACTGACTTACCGGAGCCAGATTCGCCAACAATTGCCAGCGTCTCACCGCGTTGCAGGCTAAAAGAGAGATTGCGGACCGCAGCTATTTTCTGCTGGTCCTGCATAAAGGCAATATTCAGATTTTCAACCGCCAGCACATCACCGGCATCAAGTTCATCACTGTGTGGCAACGGTGTCCCCTTTTTCACGGTAGATACCGGTGGTTGGCGTATCGCCTGCGTAGCCCCAGGCGCGATACATTCCTTCGGTGTTAAACGGTAGCGCGATATTACCTTCATGGTCGATAGCGATTAAGCCACCGCTACCGCCAAGCGCAGGGAGTTTTTCCATTACTACCCGCTCGCAGGCTTCCGCGAGACTTAATCCGCCGTAATCCATTAACGCGGCGATGTCATATGCCGCCAGCGCGCGGATGAAGACTTCGCCCGTACCGGTACATGAAACCGCCACACTGGCGTTATTGGCGTAGCATCCGGCCCCCACTAAGGGACTATCGCCAACTCGTCCGGGTAATTTATTGGTCATTCCGCCTGTGGACGTGGCTGCCGCCAGATTGCCGTCTAAATCCAACGCCACGGCCCCCACGGTGCCCATTTTCTGTTTTTCATCCAGTGGCGCACCGCTATGGTCGAGGACTGTTGCCCCTTCCTCACGCGCTGCCATTAGTTGTTCATAACGCAAAGGCGTGGAGAAAATCTCCGGTGAGACGCGCTCCATGCCATGAGCAAACGCAAAATTTTCTGCCCCTTCGCCAATCATCATCACATGCGGGCTTTGCTCCATCACCAGCCGGGCGGCAAGAACCGGATTACGCAGATGACTAACGCCCGCCACCGCACCGGCTTTCAGGGTGTTACCATCCATCACACAGGCGTCCAGTTCATGGGTTTCATCACGCGTAAAGACAGCGCCAATTCCGGCGTTAAACAGTGGACACTCTTCCAGCAGACGCACCGCTTCCGTCACCACATCCAGCGCACTTTCGCCCGCTACCAGCATTTTCTGCCCGGTTTCAACAATGGCAGACAACGCCTCGATGTAGCGTAATTCCTGTTGCAGACTCATCTGCGCGCGGCTAATTGCACCTGCGCCACCATGAATTGCAATGACTGCTTTGCCCATAGTATTCGTCCATTAAGGGTGGCTCGCCACTTTTGCTATAAATATCAGAATTTTTATGAATTACTCATTCAATTTTTGAATATAGAAAGATGGATATGGCATGTAAAGGCAGGAGCCAACGCTACGCCCGAGGTGGCATACAGTCTGTGGCGTTTTTCTGACATAATAGGCAAATTCGATTTTGCCTCCGCAGGAGTGTTTTCATGGAATTTACCACCGGATTGATGTCGCTCGACACCGCGCTTAATGAGATGCTTTCTCGCGTTACCCCACTGACCGCCCAGGAAACGCTGCCACTGGTTCAGTGTTTTGGTCGTATTCTGGCGAGCGATGTCGTTTCGCCGCTTGATGTCCCGGGGTTTGATAACTCCGCTATGGACGGCTACGCGGTGCGTTTAGCCGATATTGCCTCCGGGCAACCGCTGCCCGTTGCCGGTAAATCCTTTGCCGGTCAGCCGTACCATGGTGAATGGCCTGCGGGTACCTGCATCCGCATTATGACTGGCGCACCAGTACCCGAAGGCTGCGAAGCGGTGGTGATGCAGGAACAGACCGAACAGACTGACGCTGGCGTGCGTTTTACTGCTGAAGTGCGTAGCGGGCAAAATATTCGCCGTCGCGGTGAAGATATCTCTGCGGGTGCGGTTGTTTTCCCGGCGGGAACTCGCCTGACTACCGCAGAGCTGCCAGTAATTGCTTCACTGGGGATTGCCGAAGTTCCGGTGATTCGTAAAGTGCGTGTAGCGCTGTTTTCTACCGGTGATGAACTCCAGTTGCCAGGCCAGCCGCTGGGCGACGGCCAAATCTACGATACCAACCGTCTCGCCGTACACCTGATGTTAGAACAGCTGGGATGCGAGGTAATCAACTTAGGGATTATCCGCGACGATCCCCATGCCCTGCGCGCCGCATTTATTGAAGCCGATAGCCAGGCGGATGTGGTGATCAGTTCCGGCGGTGTTTCAGTGGGTGAAGCGGATTACACCAAAACCATTCTTGAAGAGCTGGGGGAGATCGCCTTCTGGAAGCTGGCGATTAAACCAGGTAAACCGTTCGCGTTCGGAAAACTTTCTAATAGCTGGTTCTGCGGCCTGCCGGGCAACCCGGTTTCAGCAACGCTGACCTTCTATCAACTGGTACAGCCTTTGCTGGCAAAACTAAGCGGCAATACCGCCAGTGGCCTGCCCGCGCGCCAGCGTGTACGCACAGCGTCCCGCCTGAAAAAAACGCCAGGACGCCTTGATTTCCAGCGCGGCGTGCTGCAACGCAACGCCGATGGCGAACTGGAAGTGACGACCACCGGGCATCAGGGTTCACATATATTTAGCTCCTTTAGCCTCGGCAACTGCTTTATCGTACTGGAGCGCGAGCGCGGCAATGTGGACGTGGGCGAATGGGTGGAAGTAGAACCGTTTAACGCATTGTTCGGAGGCCTGTAATGGCGGAACTCAGCGATCAGGAGATGTTGCGCTACAACCGGCAAATCATTCTGCGCGGTTTTGATTTTGACGGTCAGGAGGCGCTAAAAGATTCTCGTGTGCTGATCGTCGGCCTCGGTGGACTTGGCTGTGCAGCTTCGCAGTATCTGGCAAGCGCCGGTGTCGGCAATCTGACACTGCTCGACTTCGACACGGTTTCGCTCTCGAATCTGCAACGCCAGACTCTGCACAGTGATGCCACGGTCGGGCAACCGAAGGTGGAATCCGCCCGTGACGCCCTGACGCGGATCAACCCACATATCGCGATTACACCCGTCAATGCACTGCTGGATGACGCAGAACTTGCAGCATTGATTGCTGAACACGATCTGGTGCTCGATTGTACGGATAACGTTGCGGTACGCAATCAACTGAACGCAGGCTGTTTTGCCGCGAAGGTGCCGCTGGTTTCCGGCGCGGCAATTCGTATGGAAGGTCAAATCACGGTCTTCACTTATCAGGACGGCGAGCCTTGCTATCGCTGCCTTAGCCGTTTGTTTGGCGAGAACGCGTTAACCTGCGTAGAAGCAGGCGTGATGGCACCGTTGATCGGCGTAATTGGTTCGTTGCAGGCAATGGAAGCGATCAAACTGCTGGCAGGTTATGGCAAACCGGCCAGCGGGAAAATCGTCATGTACGATGCGATGACCTGTCAGTTTCGCGAAATGAAACTGATGCTTAACCCGGGGTGTGAGGTGTGTGGGCAGTAATTGCCACCTCAGGCCAGATAAGACGTAGCAGGCATCGGTGCACTCCGCCACGTCATCAGCAATTTATGAGGATGCAGAACGTCCGGTTAAATCGACGTTCTGCCAAACGCTCCCTGCCAGTCCTGCTCAAACTTCGCCACAGCGGCATCAACCGCCGGATAGCTAATCATCTGTTGTGCCACATCCAGCGGCAGAGTAATTGATTCACACCCTGCCAGTAAGCAGTCCAGCGCCTGACGCGGGGTTTTGAAACTCGCGGCTAACACTTTCGCCTGCGGCGCATGCATTTTCAATAACTGGTGTAAGTCGGTCACAGTCTGAATACCGCTACCGCCCTGAGCATCAATACGATTAACGTAAGGCGCAACATATTCCGCACCTGCCAGCGCCGACAGTAGCCCTTGTGCTGCGCCATATACCGCGGTTCCCAGCGTCGGAATCCCTTCCGCTTTTAACATCTTAATAGCTGCCAGCCCCTCAGCGGTCACCGGAACTTTCACCACGATATCCGCAATAATAGAACGCAATTTACGTGCGTCATTCACCATCCCTTCAGCAGTGGTAGCCATTACCTGGGCAAACAGACGCCCCTGACCGCCCATCGCCTCGTGAAGTTGCGGAAGCACAACCTCCAGCGGTTTTTTACCCGCTGCGATAATGCTTGGGTTAGTGGTTACACCCGCCAGCGGAAAAATACGTGACAGCGCCTTCACCGCAACAACGTCTGAAGTATCCAGATACAGTTCCATAACCATCCTCAAAATGTACTTTTTGTCTGAATGTAGACTATCACGGGAAAACTCTCTGAACAGTTGACGCACATCAATCCAGCTTTCATTCGAAAGTATTTTAATGTTTGAACGAAACAGAGAGGCAACTATGATTTTCAATATTCAACGCTACTCGACCCATGATGGCCCCGGTATCCGCACGGTCGTATTTCTTAAAGGCTGTTCGCTGGGCTGCCGCTGGTGTCAGAACCCGGAAAGCCGCGCCCGCACGCAGGATCTGTTGTATGACGCACGACTGTGTCTGGAAGGCTGCGAGCTGTGCGCTAAGGCCGCGCCGGACGTGATTGAGCGCGCGTTGAATGGTTTGCTTATTCATCGGGAAAAGTTAACCCCGGAGCATCTGACGGCGCTAACCGACTGCTGCCCGACACAGGCGTTAACCGTGTGTGGTGAAGTGAAAAGCGTTGAGGAGATCATGGCGACCGTTTTGCGCGATAAACCGTTTTACGATCGCAGCGGCGGCGGCTTAACGCTTTCTGGCGGTGAACCCTTTATGCAGCCGGAAATGGCGATGGCGCTTCTGCAAGCCAGCCACGAGGCAGGCATTCATACTGCGGTAGAAACCTGCCTGCATGTGCCGTGGAAATATATCGCCCCTTCTCTGCCCTATATCGATCTGTTTCTTGCCGATTTAAAACACGTTGCCGACGCACCGTTTAAACAGTGGACCGACGGTAACGCCGCCAGGGTGCTGGATAATCTGAAAAAACTCGCTGCGGCGGGGAAAAAAATCATCATCCGCGTACCGCTGATTCAGGGCTTTAACGCCGACGAAACCTCTGTGAAAGCCATTACCGATTTTGCCGCCGACGAGCTGCACGTTGGCGAAATCCATTTCCTGCCCTACCACACGCTGGGCATCAACAAATATCACTTACTTAATCTGCCCTATGACGCCCCGGAACAACCGCTTGATGCGCCAGAACTGCTCGACTTTGCCCAGCAGTATGCCTGCCAGAAAGGGTTAACCGCGACCTTACGAGGATAACAACCATGACCACACTGAAACTGGACACGCTCAGCGATCGCATTAAAGCGCACAAAAATGCGCTGGTGCATATTGTGAAACCGCCGGTCTGTACCGAGCGCGCGCAGCACTATACCGAGATGTATCAACAACATCTCGACAAGCCCATTCCGGTACGTCGCGCGCTGGCACTGGCGCATCACCTGGCGAATCGCACCATCTGGATCAAGCACGATGAGTTGATCATTGGCAACCAGGCAAGCGAAGTTCGCGCCGCGCCGATCTTCCCGGAATATACCGTCTCATGGATCGAAAAAGAGATCGATGATCTGGCAGATCGTCCCGGTGCTGGCTTTGCGGTGAGCGAAGAGAACAAACGCGTTCTGCATGAAGTGTGCCCGTGGTGGCGCGGTCAGACCGTACAGGATCGCTGCTACGGCATGTTTACCGATGAGCAAAAAGGTCTGCTGGCGACCGGCATCATTAAAGCGGAAGGCAATATGACCTCCGGCGATGCGCACCTGGCGGTCAATTTCCCGCTGCTGCTGGAAAAAGGGCTTGATGGTCTGCGCGAGAAAGTAGCGGAACGTCGCTCGCGCATCAACCTGACGGTGCTGGAAGATTTACACGGTGAGCAATTCCTGAAAGCGATTGATATCGTGCTGGTGGCAGTCAGTGAACACATTGAACGTTTCGCTGCCCTGGCGCGTGAAATGGCCGCGACCGAAACCCGCGAAAGCCGTCGCGATGAACTGCTGGCGATGGCAGAAAACTGCGATCTTATCGCCCACCAACCGCCGCAGACTTTCTGGCAGGCGCTGCAACTGTGTTACTTCATCCAGTTGATTTTGCAGATTGAATCTAACGGTCACTCCGTATCTTTTGGTCGTATGGACCAGTATCTGTACCCGTATTATCGTCGCGACGTTGAACTCAACCAGACGCTGGATCGTGAACACGCCATCGAGATGCTGCATAGCTGCTGGCTGAAATTGCTGGAAGTGAACAAGATCCGCTCCGGCTCGCACTCAAAAGCCTCTGCGGGAAGTCCGCTGTATCAGAACGTCACTATTGGCGGGCAAAATCTGGTTGATGGTCAACCAATGGACGCGGTGAATCCACTCTCTTACGCGATCCTTGAATCCTGCGGTCGCCTGCGTTCCACTCAGCCTAACCTCAGCGTGCGTTACCATGCAGGAATGAGCAACGATTTCCTCGACGCCTGCGTACAGGTGATCCGTTGCGGCTTCGGGATGCCGGCGTTCAACAACGACGAAATCGTGATCCCGGAATTTATTAAACTCGGTATTGAACCGCAGGACGCTTACGACTATGCAGCGATTGGTTGTATCGAAACCGCCGTCGGTGGCAAATGGGGCTATCGCTGTACCGGCATGAGCTTTATCAACTTCGCCCGCGTGATGCTGGCGGCGCTGGAAGGCGGTCGTGATGCCACCAGCGGCAAAGTGTTCCTGTCACAAGAAAAAGCGTTGTCGGCAGGTAACTTCAACAACTTCGATGAAGTGATGGACGCGTGGGATACGCAAATCCGTTACTACACCCGCAAATCAATCGAAATTGAGTATGTCGTCGACACCATGCTGGAAGAGAACGTACACGATATTCTCTGCTCGGCGCTGGTGGATGACTGTATTGAGCGAGCGAAAAGTATCAAGCAAGGCGGCGCGAAATATGACTGGGTTTCTGGCCTGCAGGTCGGTATTGCCAACCTCGGCAACAGCCTGGCGGCAGTGAAGAAACTGGTGTTTGAACAGGGCGCGATTGGTCAGCAACAGCTGGCTGCCGCACTGGCGGATGACTTCGACGGCCTGACTCATGAGCAACTGCGTCAGCGGCTGATTAACGGTGCGCCGAAGTACGGCAACGACGATGATACTGTCGATACGCTGCTGGCTCGCGCTTATCAGACCTATATCGACGAACTGAAACAGTACCATAACCCGCGCTACGGTCGTGGTCCGGTTGGCGGCAACTATTACGCGGGTACGTCGTCTATCTCCGCTAACGTACCGTTTGGCGCGCAAACTATGGCAACGCCGGACGGGCGTAAAGCCCACACCCCGCTGGCAGAAGGCGCAAGCCCGGCTTCCGGTACTGATCATCTTGGCCCTACTGCGGTCATTGGCTCAGTGGGTAAACTGCCTACGGCAGCGATTCTCGGCGGCGTGTTGCTCAACCAGAAACTGAATCCGGCAACGCTGGAGAACGAATCTGACAAGCAGAAACTAATGATCCTGCTGCGTACCTTCTTTGAAGTGCATAAAGGCTGGCATATTCAGTACAACATCGTTTCCCGCGAAACGCTGCTGGAGGCGAAAAAACATCCCGATCAGTATCGCGATCTGGTAGTGCGCGTCGCGGGCTATTCCGCCTTCTTCACCGCGCTCTCTCCAGACGCTCAGGACGATATCATCGCCCGTACTGAACATATGCTGTAATCTCCTCAGCCCGGCGGCGGCGTCGCCGGGCCAAATCATTCACACCATCAATTTTAGCCTCGCTTTCATTCGAAATATAATTTGTGCTCTGCGTCACATTGTTATTACACTGTTACGGTTTCATTTTCGAGCCAGGAGCACACCTATGAGCGTAAAAGTTATCGTCACAGACATGGACGGTACTTTTCTTAACGACGCCAAAACGTACAACCAACCACGTTTTATGGCGCAATATCAGGAACTGAAAAAGCGCGGCATTAAGTTCGTTGTCGCCAGCGGTAATCAGTATTACCAGCTTATTTCGTTCTTTCCTGAGCTAAAGGATGAGATCTCTTTTGTCGCGGAAAACGGCGCACTGGTTTACGAACATGGCAAGCAGTTGTTCCACGGCGAACTGACCCGACATGAATCGCGGATTGTAATTGGCGAGTTGCTAAAAGATAAGCAACTCAATTTTGTCGCCTGCGGTCTGCAAAGTGCATATGTCAGCGAAAATGCCCCCGAAGCATTCGTCGCACTGATGGCAAAACACTACCATCGCCTGAAACCTGTAAAAGATTATCAGGAGATTGACGACGTACTGTTCAAGTTTTCGCTCAACCTGCCGGATGAACAAATCCCGTTAGTGATCGACAAACTGCACATAGCGCTCGATGGCATTATGAAACCCGTCACCAGTGGTTTTGGCTTTATCGACCTGATTATTCCCGGTCTACATAAAGCAAACGGTATTTCGCGGTTACTGAAACGCTGGGATCTGTCACCGCAAAATGTGGTAGCGATTGGCGACAGCGGTAACGATGCGGAGATGCTGAAAATGGCGCGTTATTCCTTTGCGATGGGCAATGCTGCGGAAAACATTAAACAAATCGCCCGTTACGCTACCGATGATAATAATCATGAAGGCGCGCTGAATGTGATTCAGGCTGTGCTGGATAACACATCCCCTTTTAACAGCTGACCTCTCTACCGGAGCCATGCGCTCCGGTTTTCCCTTCTTTTTACATCCTGTACATCACATCAAATCATTAAACTTGCATTAACTTATTTATAACTTATATTGTCACATGCAAATCATCATAGTTTCGAATGAAAGTTAATGCGAGGTGGTTATGGCTTCTACTTTTACCAGCGACACATTGCCTGCCGATCACAAAGCAGCTATCCGTCAGATGAAGCACGCGCTGCGGGCACAGCTTGGCGACGTCCAGCAGATCTTTAATCAGCTAAGCGATGACATTGCTACGCGAGTGGCTGAAATCAACGCACTCAAAGCACAGGGCGATGCCGTCTGGCCGGTGCTGTCTTATGCCGATATCAAAGCAGGTCATGTTACTGCAGAGCAGCGCGAACAGATTAAACGTCGCGGTTGTGCGGTGATAAAAGGCCATTTCCCCCGCGAACAAGCGCTAGGCTGGGATCAGTCGATGCTGGACTATCTGGACCGCAACCGCTTTGACGAGGTCTACAAAGGCCCCGGCGATAATTTCTTCGGGACGCTCAGCGCTTCACGTCCCGAGATTTACCCCATCTACTGGTCGCAGGCGCAAATGCAGGCCCGCCAGAGTGAAGAAATGGCGAATGTGCAGTCGTTTCTCAATCGTCTGTGGACATTTGAAAGTGATGGAAAGCAATGGTTTAACCCGGATGTGAGCGTCATCTACCCTGACCGTATCCGCCGCCGTCCGCCCGGAACGACCTCCAAAGGTCTTGGAGCGCATACCGACTCCGGGGCGCTGGAACGCTGGCTGCTTCCAGCGTATCAGCACGTTTTCGCCAACGTCTTTAATGGCAATCTGGCGAAATACGATCCCTGGCATGCGGCACATCGTACGGAAGTTGAAGAGTACACGGTGGACAACACCACCAAATGTTCCGTGTTTCGGACATTCCAGGGCTGGACAGCGCTCTCTGATATGCTGCCTGGTCAGGGGCTGCTGCACGTCGTGCCCATTCCTGAAGCCATGGCGTACGTACTGTTACGTCCGCTGCTTGATGATGTGCCGGAGGATGAACTGTGCGGCGTAGCGCCCGGAAGAGTATTGCCGGTATCAGAGCAATGGCATCCACTGTTAATTGAGGCGTTAACCAGCATTCCAAAACTCGAAGCCGGAGACTCCGTCTGGTGGCACTGCGACGTCATCCATTCCGTTGCCCCCGTTGAAAATCAACAGGGCTGGGGCAACGTGATGTACATTCCTGCGGCACCGATGTGCGAGAAAAATCTTGCCTACGCGCACAAGGTGAAGGCCGCACTGGAAAAAGGCGCATCGCCGGGCGACTTCCCGCGCGAGGACTATGAAACAAACTGGGAAGGACGCTTTACGCTTGCCGACCTCAACATTCACGGTAAGCGAGCGTTGGGAATCGACAGCTGAGTGTCGTACAGCCCTTCCCGTTCCACGGCGGTGTTCCCTTTTCCTGGGCGAACCCGCCGCACTGACTCCCGCATCGCCAATCGTCCGTGCAGCAGCAGCGAGCCCACCGGAGCATCCGGGCGAATCAGCCGCTGTTGCAACATTTGCACCGCTTCATTGCCTAGCTCATCGCGTGGCACATGCACAGCCGTCAGGGGAACATCCTCGATTGCCGCAAGGTTAAAGCCGTCGATACTCATCACCGAGACATCCTGTGGTACGCGCAGACCACGACGATGTAGCGCATTTACCGTTCCCGCCGCCATAAAATCCCCGCCGACCAGAAACGCCGTCGGCAACGTCTTGCCATTGGCGGCATCCAGCCACGCTCCGACCTTTTCTTCCGCTTCTTTAGCGCTAAAACTGCTGATATTCAGCAAATGACGGTCATGGTGAAAGGCCAGATTATGCTGACGCCATGATTCTTTAATCCCTGCAAACCGCTGCTCCATAGTGTAGCGGCGCAGGCACATCACATTCATCACCTCCCGGTGACCCATTTCAAACAGATAGCGGGCGGCGAACGCGCCAATTAACCGATGGTCCGGCGCAATCGCCGGGAGGCGCATTCGTTCATCACGGCAGTTGATCAGCACACAAGGCTTAGCGAGATCGGCGGCCAGATCATGGATGTGCGGATCGTCAATCCCCAGCAGGATCGCCGCCTGCGTATCTGCTTCATTCATCCGCGAGAGAAATAGCGCGGGATCGCTGTCAAACTCCTCCAGCGCGCAGTAACGCAGCCGCACTTCATGCGGCGATAACGCTTTGCTGATGCTCTGGATCACACGGTAATAAAAGATATCAGATCGTTGGTCAAAAGCGCGTTGCGGCGCGAAAATAATCAGGTTGTTCAGCAACATACGACCTGCTGCCATGCCATCCATCACGCCCAACTCACGCGCGCAGGCCAGCACCTGTTCGCGAGCGCGTGCACTGGTATTCGCTTTGCCAGCCAGCACCCGCGAAACCGTACTCGGCGATAGCCCGGTACGTGCGGCGATATCGGCGATTTTCAGCTTCTTGTCCATTTTGTGATCTGCCTCTAATTCGGAAATGACAGAATTTTCATGAGCAAAAAAGCCCATTCTGTCTGGCATTAAATCCATTTCAGTAATGTATATCAGTCACTCATGGAAAAACGTGCACAAAACCCGCTTTCTTTCGCTTTTAGGGTCTCTTACTGTGAATTGGTAGAACAACTTCCATACAAAAATAATGGGAAAACGAACAATAAAGACTTTATTTATCAAAAAGTTAAAAGTGGTGTGACAACTCCATTCTGACGTTGCCGCACAAACCCTATACCATTCTGTGGAGTGCATATGAGTCAGGGTATCAATAACGATATGACTGCCAGTAAACCGCGCCATATCGTCAAAAATCTGCGTTGGTGGATACTGGTCCTTTTTTTGCTCGGTGTTACTGTCAACTACATCACGCGTAACTCGCTGGGTATTCTCGCCCCCGAACTGAAAAGCAACCTGGGGATTACCACCGAACAATATTCCTGGATTGTAGGTGCTTTCCAGCTCGCCTATACCCTATTCCAACCGTTGTGTGGATGGCTGATTGACGTCATTGGCCTCAAACTGGGCTTTATGATCTGCGCGGGACTGTGGGCGCTGGCCTGTCTGATGCATGCGGGGGCGGGAAACTGGGTACATCTGGCGCTGTTGCGCTTCTTTATGGGCGGTGCGGAAGCCGCGGCACCCCCAGCAAACGCCAAAACCATCGGTGAATGGTTTCCAAAATCAGAACGCCCGATCGCCGCAGGCTGGGCAGGCGTCGGTTTTTCCATCGGTGCCATGCTGGCCCCACCGATTATCTATTTTGCCCACGCTTCATTCGGCTGGCAGGGTGCATTTATGTTCACTGGCATCCTGGCGATGCTGTGGGTGGTGCTGTGGTGGGCGTTCTATCACAACCCGGATAAGCATCCTAACCTCAGCAAAGCCGAGCTGGACTTTATCCGCCAGGATAACGAAGCGCCCCCTGTCAAGTTACCCTTTCTGACCGCACTGAAAACCGTAGGTAAAAATAAACGCTTTTACGGTATCGCTATCCCGGCCTTTATGGCAGAACCGGCGTGGGCGGTGATGAGTTTCTGGGTTCCGCTATACCTGTCCAAAACCTATGGCATGGACCTGAAGCAGATCGCATTATTCGCCTGGTTGCCGTTCCTCGCCGCTGATCTTGGCAGTATTGCCAGCGGCTATCTGACCAAACTTTACACCCGCCTGTTTGGGCTGAGTCGTGTGAACTCCGTTGTCGCATCATCGGTCAGTGGCGCATTCCTGATGGTTTCGCTGGCGGTGATGGCCTTTACCAATAACCCGTATATCGCCATCGTCCTTATTTCCATCGGCGGCTTCGGTCACCAGATCATCTCCTGCATGCTGAGCGCACTGGTGGTGGAATCCTTCGACAAAGGTCAGATGGCCACTGTTAACGGCATGCGCGGTTCTGCCGCGTGGATCGCAAGTTTCCTGTTCTCCCTGATTATCGGGGTTACCGCTGACAAAATCGGCTTTAACCCCCTGTTTATCGCCATGGGCTTCTTTGACCTGATTGGTGCTTTCTTCCTGGTCACCTTTATTGCTGAACGTCGCGCAAAACGCGCCTGAGAGTGGATGTAAACATGAAAACGCTGAAAAACTGGACCCTGCACAAACAGTCTGCCCACCACGTTGAACTGCTGGTCGATGGCCAGCATATCCTGTGCCTGTACGTGCTGGAAGAAAATCTGTTCCGCGTGCTGTTAAAACGCAAAGGCGAGCTGGCGCTGGATCGCACCTGGAGTATTGCTCCGGCGCAGGATGTGCCATGGGAAGGGCGCAGCCGCGAAGATCTCAGCGGCTTTAGCCTGCCCGCGTGGACATTGATCCAGCACGACGACACCGTGGTTATCGCCACCGAGTCACTGCGTGCAACCGTTCACCAGCCGCTGTGGCTGGAGTGGCACTATCGTAACAACGAAGGCGAATGGCTGCCGTTGGTGAATGACCGCCCGACCAGCGCTTATCTGCTGAATGCCCACGGCGATGGCGTGGCACACTATCAGAGCCGTCGTAAAGATGAACGCTTTTATGGCCTCGGAGATAAAGCCGGCGACCTGCAACGCAACGGTAAACGTTACGAGATGCGTAACCTCGACGCGATGGGCTACAACGCCGTTAGTACTGACCCGCTGTACAAACACATTCCATTCACCATCACCCGCCGCGATGACATTAGCTTCGGCCTGTTTTATGACAACCTCAGCAGCTGCTGGCTGGATCTGGGCAACGAGATCGACAACTACCACACCGCCTATCGCCGCTGGCAGGCGGAAGCGGGTGATATCGACTACTACCTGTTTACCGGCGAACGCGTACTTGATATCACCAAATCCTTCGTACGCCTGACCGGAAAAACCCTGTTCGGACCGAAATGGAGCCTGGGCTACAGCGGTTCAACTATGCACTACACCGATGCGCCGGACGCACAAAATCAGTTGATGAACTTTATCCGCCTGTGTGAAGAACATGCAATTCCCTGCGATTCGTTCCAGCTCTCTTCCGGTTATACCTCAATTAACGGCAAACGCTATGTGTTCAACTGGAACTACGAAAAAGTGCCGCAGCCGAAAGTGATGAGCCAGGCATTTCACAATGCTGGTTTGCACCTGGCCGCCAATATCAAGCCGTGCCTGTTGCAGGATCACCCACGCTATAACGAAGTGGCAGAAAGAGGACTGTTCATCCGTGATTCAGAAACAGATGAACCAGAACGTTCCAGCTTCTGGGATGACGAAGGTTCTAACCTCGACTTTACTAATCCGCAGACCATCCAGTGGTGGCAGGAAGGCGTGACCACACAGCTTCTGGAGATGGGTATCGACTCCACCTGGAACGACAACAACGAATTCGAAGTATGGGACGGTGAAGCACGCTGTCACGGCTTTGGTCAGACGATCGCGATCAAACATATTCGCCCAGTGATGCCACTGCTGATGATGCGAGCCTCGATGGAAGCCCAGCAGCGTTTCGCTCCGGAAAAACGTCCGTACTTGATCTCCCGCTCCGGCTGCGCGGGAATGCAGCGCTACGTGCAGACCTGGAGTGGCGATAACCGCACTAGCTGGGACACTCTACGCTACAACACCCGCATGGGTCTGGGGATGAGCCTCTCCGGGCTGTATAACCTCGGTCACGACGTCGGCGGTTTCTCCGGTGATAAGCCGGACCCGGAACTGTTTGTACGCTGGGTACAAAACGGCGTGATGCATCCGCGCTTTACGATTCACTCATGGAACGATGACCATACCGTAAACGAACCGTGGATGTATCCGGGCGTCACTCCGGCGATCCGCAGCGCTATTGAGTTGCGCTATCGCCTGCTGCCCTACTTTTATACCCTGATGTGGCAGGCATACGCCGATGATGAACCAATGCTACGTCCGACTTTCCTTGACCACGAGCACGACGTTCAGACTTTTGAAGAGTGTGATGACTTCCTGCTTGGTCGCGATATTTTGGTTGCCAGCGTCGTAGAGCAAGGCGAGCGCCAGCGCCGTGTATGGCTGCCAGATAACGAAACTGGCTGGTACGATTTCTACAACGGCGAATGGTTCAGTGGCGGTCAGTGGATCACCCTCGACGCACCGCTGGAGAAACTGCCGCTGATGGTGCGTGCCGGGGCTGGTCTACCGCTCAGCAAACGCATCACCTATGTGAGCGCAGAACAAGACGATACCCGCGAACTGAAACTGTTCCCGCTGAAAGGTGTGGGCACAACGTCCGGCCTGCTGTTTGAAGACGATGGCGAAAGCTGGGGCTACCAAACTGGTAATGCGCTTTGGGTGGAATGGGAAATGGTTTGCGATGGGGCGACCATCAACCTGAAAGTCAACGCGCGCGGGGATTATCGACCTGCATGGAGTGCACTGAAAGTGTCATTACCAGTGGAAGAAAAACGCACGCTGCTGGTCAATGGTGTTGAAGGGAGTGAATGGATGCGTTAAATCATTACCGGGGCCGGGAGGCGACTGCGCCTTACCCGGTCCAGCCATCGAATCCTTTACCTCAGTATTTCACGCTGCAGGAAGGCAGCAAACCTGTAAACCCCGGGAGCTTAAATAAGTAAGTGACCGGGGTGAACAGGTGAAGCCAATGCATCTGCCGCATGAAAGACGGCGGGAAATTAACCGTCGATCCCTTTACTACGCAGGTAATCTTCGTAATTACCGCTAAAGTCGATCACGCGTTCCGGGGTGATTTCCAGAATGCGGGTCGCCAGGGAGCTTACGAACTCACGGTCGTGTGAAACAAAGATCAGCGTGCCCTGATACAGTTCCAGCGCCATGTTCAGCGACTCAATAGATTCCATATCCAGGTGGTTGGTCGGTTCGTCCATGATCAGAATGTTCGGCTTCTGCATCATTAACTTACCAAACAGCATCCGCCCTTTTTCTCCACCGGAAAGCACTTTCGCTGGCTTTTTGATGTCGTCCTGGCTGAACAGCAAACGACCGAGAATGCTGCGTACCGCCTGCTCATCATCGCCTTCCTGCTTCCACTGACTCATCCATTCGAACACGGTAAGATCATTTTCAAACTCATATTCGTGGTCCTGGGCGTAGTAACCAATGCGTGCGTTTTCAGACCATTTTACGGTGCCGCTGTCCGGTTGCAGATCGCCCACCAGCGTTTTCAGCAGCGTTGATTTACCGACGCCGTTGGTACCCAGTACCGCCAGTTTTTCACCCACTTCCAGCAGCAGGTTGAGATTTTTAAACAGTGGACCGTTATCAAACCCTTTGGTCAGACCTTCCACTTCCAGCGCGTTACGGAACAGTTTCTTATCCTGCTCAAAACGGATGAACGGGTTCTGACGGCTGGAGGCTTTCACCTCTTCCAGTTTGATTTTATCAATCTGGCGCGCGCGCGAAGTTGCCTGGCGAGATTTCGAGGCGTTGGCGCTAAAGCGGCTAACGAAAGATTGCAGCTCAGCAATCTGCGCCTTCTTCTTGGCGTTATCAGCCAGCAGACGTTCACGCGCCTGGGTCGCCGCCGTCATGTACTCATCGTAGTTGCCCGGATAAACGCGCAGCTCGCCGTAATCCAGATCCGCCATGTGGGTACAAACCATGTTAAGGAAGTGACGGTCGTGCGAGATGATGATCATGGTGCTGTCACGCTCGTTCAGCACCTGTTCCAGCCAGCGAATGGTGTCGATGTCGAGGTTGTTGGTCGGTTCGTCGAGCAGGAGAATGTCCGGATCAGCAAACAGCGCCTGCGCCAGCAGCACACGCAGCTTCCAGCCAGGAGCAACTTCACTCATCGGGCCGTAGTGCTGTTCCACTGGAATTCCCACGCCAAGCAACAGTTCACCGGCGCGAGCTTCCGCAGAGTAACCGTCCATTTCGCCGTATTTCACTTCCAGATCGGCCACTTTATAGCCGTCTTCTTCACTCATTTCCGGCAAAGCATAGATGCGGTCACGCTCCTGCTTCACTTCCCACAACTCTTTATGCCCCATGATCACCGTATCCAGCACAGTGAACTCTTCAAAGGCAAACTGATCCTGACGCAGCTTACCAATGCGCTCGTTGGGATCGAGGGAAACGTTACCCAACGTCGGCTCTAAGTCGCCGCCGAGGATCTTCATAAAGGTGGATTTACCACTACCGTTCGCGCCAATCAGGCCGTAACGGTTGCCGCCGCCAAATTTGACGGAAATGTTTTCAAACAACGGCTTACTGCCGAACTGCATGGTGACGTTACTGGAAACTAACACAGGCGTATCCTGAAAAGAGATATGACAAACCGCGCATTATGCCATAAGTCTGAAAGAAGATCCTGCTCCTCGCTTAAGGTCTACACTCAAGCCAAAGGCAAAAAATGTGATTTCGTACACATCTGATTTCACTGTGAGCAGGAATGAACTTATAATGCGCTTCCAATACTCTAATATTCTCAACCCAATGGCCTGCCAGGCACAAAATCTCGCTTAACATGAATATGAAATTGAAAACATTATTCGCAGCGGCCTTCGCTGTTGTCGGCTTTTGCAGTACCGCCTCTGCGGTAACTTATCCTCTGCCAACCGACGGGAGTCGCCTGGTTGGTCAGAATCAGGTGATCACCATTCCTGAAGGTAACACTCAGCCGCTGGAGTATTTTGCCGCCGAGTACCAGATGGGGCTTTCCAATATGATGGAAGCGAACCCCGGTGTGGATACCTTCCTGCCGAAAGGCGGTACTGTACTGAACATTCCGCAGCAGCTGATCCTGCCGGATACCGTTCATGAAGGCATCGTCATTAACAGTGCAGAGATGCGTCTGTATTACTATCCGAAAGGAACCAACACCGTTATCGTGCTGCCGATCGGCATTGGTCAGTTAGGCAAAGACACGCCTATCAACTGGACCACCAAAGTTGAGCGTAAGAAAGCAGGCCCGACCTGGACGCCAACCGCTAAAATGCACGCAGAGTACCGCGCTGCGGGCGAACCGCTTCCGGCTGTCGTTCCGGCAGGTCCGGATAACCCGATGGGTCTGTATGCACTCTACATCGGTCGCCTGTACGCTATCCATGGCACCAACGCCAACTTCGGTATCGGCCTGCGTGTAAGTCATGGCTGTGTGCGTCTGCGTAACGAAGACATTAAATTCCTGTTCGAGAAAGTGCCGGTCGGTACTCGTGTACAGTTTATTGATGAGCCGGTAAAAGCGACCACCGAGCCAGACGGCAGCCGTTATATTGAAGTCCATAACCCGCTGTCTACCACCGAAGCCCAGTTTGAAGGTCAGGAAATTGTGCCAATTACCCTGACGAAGAGCGTGCAGACAGTGACCGGTCAGCCAGATGTTGACCAGGTTGTTCTTGATGAAGCGATCAAAAATCGTTCCGGGATGCCGGTTCGTCTGAATTAATCGTCAAAACGTAAAACAAAGGCGGACTCATCATCCGCCTTTTTTATTTGCCAGACCCTAGTTGGCTGGGAGTATAACCAACAAAACATATCCCACCAGCGCCGCCCACAACAGCATCGGTATTGAATAGAGATGGAAACGCCACCAGATACGGCGATCGTTCGCCATCCTTAACGCAATCAAATTTGCCAGCGATCCGGGTAATAAACCAAAGCCCCCCACGTTTACCGCCCATGCCAGCAGCAACGACGGCGGCACATAGTTCAGCAACAATATGGTACTCGGCACGTTACTGATCACCTGCGATAAACCGATTGCCGTTAACCATAACCCGGGTTCGGATAAATGACTCACGTTACTTAACACCCCCTGCAAAGCTGGCAGTTGGGTTAGTAAATGGACGTCGATAAACATCGCCATAAATACCAGCAGCAGCGTCCAGTCCACACTAAGCACCACGCGACGTGCCAGCAGCGCAAAGCCCACCGCCACAATCACCAGTCCCCACAGCTCTTGTTTTAACTCCAGCGCCATCAGAAAGACGATATACAGCCCCAGACAACTCCACACCAGCCGCGGTTTCCACTCCGGCGTTTGCACCCCCGTATGGTATTGCAGCGCCTTTCCAGGGAAACAACACCAGCACAGGAGCAGGAGCGTCAGCATCATTGCGCCAGCCAGCGGTGCCATTTGGACAATAAATCCGGCAAACGAAAGACCAGAACGTCCCCAGATAAGAATATTTTGCGGGTTGCCAATTGGCGTCAGTAGCGAACCAGCGTTGACTGCCAGCGCCTCAAAAATAATCAGCCGATTAACCGGGATCTCACACAGTCTTTTTAGCGTGATAGTCAGCGGAACAACTATAAACAGCGCGACATCGTTGGTCAGAAAGGTAGAAAGCAGCGCCGCCGCCAGCACCATAAACATCGCCAGCCGTCGCTCCGTAGCAAAGCGGCGCACCATTTTGCGCCCCAGCACATCAAAATAACCGCTTAACTCCACACCTTTGGTCAGCAGCATCAGGCCGCTTAAGGTGATGATGGTGTGCCAGTCGATAGCAGCAGGCCAGGATTTCGGTGCAAAGGGAACGAAAAAACTTAATCCGATGCCAACAAGAATTAATAACTGAAAAAAACGATCGCCTTGCAGCGTGCGTAAAAAAGGCAGGCTCATTTGGCACCGTGTTTCTGGGTAAACAAACGAAAGGCATCCAGCGTCTCTTCACTAACATGGTGCTCCATGCCTTCCGCGTCGCGACGGGCGATTTCCGGACTGACGCCCAACACCAACAAGAAATTTTCGACTATCTGATGTCGCTCGCGGCTTTCCTGCGCCAGTTTCTCTCCTTCTGCCGTTAAAAACACGCCACGCCAGGGGATCATTTCAATCAGCCCCATGGTTGCCAGCCGCTTAAGCATTTTCGCCACCGTCGGTTGCGAAACCCCCAGACGAGCAGCCATGTCTACCTGACGAGCTTCCCCCACTTCCCTGATCAAGTCAGAAATCAGCTCAACGTAATCATCAATAAGCTCGCGCCGATGCGCCTCTCTGACCTGGCGGAACCCTTCAACGTGCTCTTCCACGTTCACTAACTGAGTCACTTTTTTTGCTGTTGGCGTACCTGCGCGACGACTCATTGTGCTTCCTCATTATGGTGACGCATACATAGCGTTCTCATTTCGTGCGCACATTGTAAACCAGAGTTGCGAAGGTACAAAAAATTAACGTTTTAGCAATAGCTATATAATATAGCCTGTGCTATATCTGTATGTAATGCAATCATCCCTCAAGGATCGACGGGATTAGCAAGTCAGGAGGTCTTATGAATGAGTTCAAGAGGTGTATGCGCGTGTTTAGTCATTCTCCCTTTAAAGTACGGTTAATGCTGCTCTCTATGTTGTGCGATATGGTCAACAACAAACCGCAGCAAGATAAACCTTCCGATAAATAGCGGCGTCGCGGTACGCCGCTTCACTCCTGCTTTTATGCAGGCACAACGCGTTTTGCCCTGAAAAACCCCACTTTTTGTCGGATTTGCAATCCCCTTCGCAAAAGATTTGTTCGTCAGTAGTTGACCTGAACGGCAGCTCGCTCTATCTTCTTGCAGCCCTGCGTATATTGCGGCTCGCGGATGCGGACCCCTTTCCCCTCTTCACGCACTCTTGCAGGTATTGACCCTTGACGCCAGGGTAAGCACATGGCGTTTGTTACGATAGTGGCATATGAATTTAACCCTCAAAGAATCGCTTGTTACCCGTAGCCGGGTATTTAGCCCGTGGACTGCGTTCTACTTTTTACAGTCGCTATTAATTAACCTCGGCTTAGGTTACCCCTTCAGTTTGCTCTACACCGCCGCATTTACGGCTATTTTGCTTTTGCTATGGCGAACATTGCCTGGCGTACAAAAAGTTCTGGTCGGTATCAGTTCGCTGGTGGCGGCTTGTTATTTCCCTTTTGCTCAGGCCTACGGCGCGCCTAACTTCAATACATTGCTGGCATTGCACTCCACCAATATGGAAGAGTCGACCGAAATCCTGACGATTTTTCCGTGGTACAGCTACCTGGTCGGCTTATTTATTTTTGCGCTCGGCGTAATAGCAATCCGGCGAAAAAAAGAGAGTGAAAAAGCGCGCTGGAATACCTTCGATAGCCTGTGTCTGGTATTCAGTGTGGCGACATTTTTTGTTGCTCCCGTGCAAAACCTGGCCTGGGGCGGCGTATTTAAACTGAAAGATACTGGCTATCCGGTATTTCGTTTTGCTAAGGATGTCATCGTCAATAATAACGAGGTGATTGAAGAGCAAGAACGGATGGCAAAACTTTCCGGAATGAAAGATACCTGGACGGTCACTGCCGTTAAGCCGAAGTATCAGACCTATGTGGTGGTGATCGGTGAAAGCGCGCGTCGCGATGCCCTCGGTGCCTTTGGCGGTCACTGGGACAATACCCCGTTTGCCAGCAGCGTTAACGGTTTGATATTTGCTGACTACATTGCCGCCAGTGGCTCCACGCAGAAATCGCTTGGCTTAACGCTCAATCGCGTAGTCGATGGCAAACCACAGTTTCAGGATAACTTTGTCACCCTGGCAAATCGCGCGGGCTTCCAGACCTGGTGGTTTTCCAACCAGGGCCAAATCGGCGAATACGATACCGCCATCGCCAGCATCGCCAAACGAGCAGATGAAGTGTACTTCCTGAAAGAAGGTAATTTTGAAGCAGATAAAAACACGAAAGACGAAGCGTTACTGGATATGACCGCTCAAGTGCTGGCGCAAGAGCACTCGCAACCGCAGCTGATTGTTTTACATCTGATGGGCTCACATCCGCAGGCCTGCGACCGGACACAAGGCAAATACGAAACCTTTGTGCAATCGAAAGAAACGTCGTGCTATCTCTATACCATGACGCAAACAGACGATTTACTGCGCAAGCTGTACGATCAGTTACGCAACAGCGGCAGCAGCTTCTCGCTGGTTTACTTTTCTGACCACGGTCTGGCCTTTAAAGAGCGTGGCAAAGACGTGCAATACCTTGCCCATGATGATAAGTATCAGCAAAATTTCCAGGTGCCTTTTATGGTCATTTCGAGCGACGATAAAGCGCATCGGGTGATTAAAGCCCGCCGCTCTGCCAATGACTTCTTAGGCTTTTTCTCGCAGTGGACGGGAATTAAAGCGAAGGAAATTAACATCAAATACCCGTTTATATCTGAGAAGAAAGCCGGGCCGATATACATCACCAACTTCCAGTTACAGAAGGTGGATTACAACCATCTCGGAACCGATATTTTCGACCCGAAACCTTAAAACAAAAAATCCGCCCCGAGAGGCGGATTTTTTATATCACCGAAGTGATTAGAAGCGGTAACCAACACCGGCAATCCAGGTGCCTACGTCAACGCTACGAATACGGCTCTGCTCGTAAGAGAAGTCCAGAGCAACGTTTTCCATCGGGTTGAACTGCAGACCAGCACCGTAGGAGAAACCGTAGTCGCTGGTGTCGTGTTTGTAGGTCGGGTATTCAGTGGTCTGGAATTTACCATAACCCACACCCACTACACCGTAGATGCTTGCCCAGTCGTTAATGCGGTAAGCCGGACCAGCAGTGATGCCGTAGTACTGGTTTTTGTTGTAGTCACCAGAGCTTGCAGTACGGCTTTTCTCGGTGTAAGTGAAAGAACCGATCACACCCAGCGGGCTGTTGTCTTCTTCATAGCGGTATTTCAGGTTGAAACCGCCCATTTTGTTCATTTGGCCCTGAGCGTCGCTCTGTGCGTAACCGCCAGTTACGGTAGAAGTTGCAGCTACGGAAGTACCTGCGGTGAAAGCCAGAACTGCGGCCAGTGCTGAAAGACATGCAATTTTTTTCATAACCACCTCAAATGTGATTCAAATAAGTCCTAAGTTTTAAATATATCAAAAATTAATGGGAAACTCTTCGCGATTTGTGATGTCTAACGGGCCATTTCATGTAACAGAACGTTTCCATACACCGCTATCCATCTAAATTTAAATCACTTTTTCAGAGAACTGCGTAAGTATTACGCATGTTTTCCCTGTCATTCATCCAGATTATTCCTAATCACCAGACTAATGATTCCATCAATCCTGGCGCATTTTAGTCAAAACGGGGGAAAATTTTTTCAACAAATGCTCAACCAGCATTGGGTATATCCAGTACACTCCACGCTTTACTTAAGTCTAGATATTTGTGGGAGAAAGGATGCCTGGTTCATTACGTAAAATGCCGGTCTGGTTACCAATAGTCATATTGCTCGTTGCCATGGCGTCTATTCAGGGTGGAGCCTCGTTAGCTAAGTCACTTTTTCCTCTGGTGGGCGCACCGGGTGTCACTGCGCTGCGTCTGGCATTAGGAACGCTGATCCTCATCGCGTTCTTTAAGCCATGGCGACTGCGCTTTGCCAAAGAGCAACGATTACCGCTGTTGTTTTACGGCGTTTCGCTGGGTGGGATGAATTATCTTTTTTATCTTTCTATTCAGACAGTACCGCTGGGTATTGCGGTGGCGCTGGAGTTCACCGGACCACTGGCGGTGGCGCTGTTCTCTTCTCGTCGCCCGGTAGATTTCGTCTGGGTAGTTCTGGCGGTTCTTGGTCTGTGGTTCCTGCTACCGCTGGGGCAAGACGTTTCCCATGTCGATTTAACCGGCTGTGCGCTGGCTCTGGGGGCCGGGGCTTGTTGGGCTATTTACATTTTAAGTGGGCAACGCGCAGGAGCGGAACATGGCCCTGCGACGGTGGCAATTGGTTCGTTGATTGCAGCGTTAATTTTCGTGCCAATTGGAGCGCTTCAGGCTGGTGAAGCACTCTGGCACTGGTCGGTTATTCCATTGGGTCTGGCGGTCGCTATTCTCTCGACCGCTCTGCCTTATTCGCTGGAAATGATTGCCCTCACCCGTTTGCCAACACGGACATTTGGTACGCTGATGAGCATGGAACCGGCGCTGGCTGCCGTTTCCGGGATGATTTTCCTCGGAGAAACACTGACACCCATACAGCTGCTGGCGCTCGGCGCTATCATCGCCGCTTCAATGGGGTCTACGCTGACAGTACGCAAAGAGAGCAAAATAAAAGAATTAGACATTAATTAAATTTACATTTCTGCATGGTTATGCATAACCATGCAGAATTTCTCGCTACTTTTCCTCTACACCGTCTTTATATATCGAATTATGCAAAAGCATATTTATTCCGAAAATTCCTGGCGAGCAAATAAATAAGAATTGTTCTTATCAATACCTCTAACTGATTGAATTTTAATTGGTTTTGTTTTTCACGCTTGTTACCACTATTAATGTGATAGGAACAGCCAGAATAGCGGAACACATAGCCGGTGCTATACTTAGTCTCGTTAATTACTGGGACATAACATCAAGAGGATATGAAATTATGAGTACCGCTAAATTAGTTAAATCAAAAGCGACCAATCTGCTTTATACCCGCAACGATGTCTCTGACAGCGAGAAAAAAGCAACAGTAGAGTTGCTGAATCGCCAGGTTATCCAGTTTATTGATCTTTCTTTGATTACCAAACAAGCGCACTGGAACATGCGCGGCGCTAACTTCATTGCCGTACATGAAATGCTGGATGGCTTCCGCACCGCACTGATCGATCATCTGGATACCATGGCAGAACGTGCAGTGCAGCTGGGCGGTGTAGCTCTGGGGACCACTCAAGTTATCAACAGCAAAACTCCGCTGAAAAGTTACCCGCTGGACATCCACAACGTTCAGGATCACCTGAAAGAGCTGGCTGACCGTTACGCAATCGTCGCTAATGACGTACGCAAAGCGATTGGCGAAGCGAAAGATGACGACACCGCAGATATCCTGACCGCCGCGTCTCGCGACCTGGATAAATTCCTGTGGTTTATCGAGTCTAACATCGAATAAATCCATCGCTGATGGTGCAGAACTTTAGTACACGATAAAAGCGGCTTCCTGACAGGAGGCCGTTTTGTTTTGTAGCCCGCCTCAACGCACTTATTTAGTGCATCCATCTGCTATTCCCAGCTGGTTAAGTAAATTTTTTGTATCCACATCATCACACAATCGTTACATAAAGATTGTTTTTTCATCAGGTTTTACGCTAAATAATCACTGTGTTGAGTGCACAATTTTAGCGCACCAGTTTGGTGCCCCAGAATGGTGCATCTTCAAGGTGTTGCCCTATAAATCGTGCATCACGTTTTTACCGCATCTCGATAAATCAATGAGTTGCAAAACTGGCACGATTTTTTCATATATGTGAATGTCACGCAGGGGATCGTCCCGTGGATAGAAAAAAGGAAATGCTATGAAGTCTGTATTAAAAGTTTCACTGGCTGCACTGACCCTGGCTTTTGCGGTTTCTTCTCATGCCGCGGATAAAAAATTAGTTGTCGCGACGGATACCGCCTTCGTTCCGTTTGAATTTAAACAGGGCGATAAATACGTGGGCTTTGACGTTGATCTGTGGGCTGCCATCGCTAAAGAACTGAAGCTGGATTACGAACTGAAGCCGATGGATTTCAGTGGGATCATTCCGGCACTGCAAACCAAAAACGTCGATCTGGCGCTGGCGGGCATTACCATCACCGACGAGCGTAAAAAAGCGATCGATTTCTCTGACGGCTACTACAAAAGCGGCCTGTTAGTGATGGTGAAAGCTAACAATAACGATGTGAAAAGCGTGAAAGATCTCGACGGGAAAGTGGTTGCAGTGAAGAGCGGCACTGGCTCCGTTGATTACGCGAAAGCAAACATCAAAACTAAAGATCTGCGTCAGTTCCCGAACATTGATAACGCCTATATGGAACTGGGCACCAACCGCGCAGATGCCGTTCTGCACGATACGCCAAACATTCTGTACTTCATCAAAACCGCCGGTAACGGTCAGTTCAAAGCGGTAGGTGACTCTCTGGAAGCACAGCAATACGGTATTGCGTTCCCGAAAGGTAGCGACGAGCTGCGTGACAAAGTCAACGGCGCGTTGAAAACCCTGCGCGAGAACGGAACTTACAACGAAATCTACAAAAAATGGTTCGGTACTGAACCGAAATAATAACGCTACGCCTGTAAAGCGCACTGGCAGTTCCCTCTCCCCGCCGGGGAGAGGATTAGGGTGAGGGGCGCAAACCCGCTCCGAGGCCATTAATTACCCTGAATTTGATTATTTACACCACGGTAACAGGAACAACATATGCAGTTTGACTGGAGTGCCATCTGGCCTGCCATTCCGCTTCTGATTGAAGGTGCCAAAATGACCCTGTGGATTTCGGTCCTCGGTTTGGCTGGCGGTCTGGTGATCGGATTGCTGGCAGGTTTTGCACGCACCTTCGGTGGTTGGATAGCCAACCACGTCGCGCTGGTCTTTATTGAAGTGATCCGCGGCACACCTATCGTCGTCCAGGTGATGTTTATCTATTTCGCCCTGCCGATGGCGTTTAACGACTTACGCATCGACCCGTTTACTGCGGCGGTGGTCACCATCATGATCAACTCCGGCGCGTACATTGCGGAAATCACGCGTGGTGCGGTGCTGTCTATTCACAAAGGTTTTCGTGAAGCAGGACTGGCGCTCGGTCTTTCACGTTGGGAAACCATTCGCTACGTCATTTTACCGCTGGCACTGCGTCGTATGCTGCCGCCGCTGGGTAACCAGTGGATCATCAGCATTAAAGACACCTCGCTGTTTATTGTTATCGGCGTGGCGGAACTGACCCGTCAGGGGCAAGAAATTATTGCCGGTAACTTCCGCGCCCTTGAGATCTGGAGCGCCGTGGCGGTGTTCTATCTGATTATTACCCTGGTGCTGAGCTTTATTCTGCGTCGTCTGGAAAGAAGGATGAAAATCCTGTGATTGAATTTAAAAACGTCTCCAAGCATTTTGGTCCAACCCAGGTGCTACACAATATCGATTTGAACATTGCTCAGGGCGAAGTCGTGGTGATTATCGGGCCGTCCGGTTCCGGTAAATCGACCCTGCTGCGCTGCATCAACAAACTGGAAGAAATCACTTCCGGCGATCTAATCGTCGATGGCCTGAAGGTTAACGATCCGAAAGTTGACGAGCGCCTGATTCGCCAGGAAGCAGGTATGGTGTTCCAGCAGTTTTACCTCTTCCCGCATCTGACGGCGCTGGAAAACGTCATGTTTGGTCCGCTACGCGTGCGTGGCGCGAACAAAGAAGAGGCGGAAAAACTGGCGCGTGAGCTGCTGGCGAAAGTCGGCCTGGCAGAACGCGCTCACCACTACCCTTCCGAGCTTTCTGGTGGTCAACAGCAGCGTGTGGCGATCGCACGCGCGCTGGCGGTAAAACCGAAAATGATGCTGTTCGATGAACCGACTTCCGCTCTTGACCCGGAACTGCGCCATGAAGTGCTGAAGGTTATGCAGGATCTGGCTGAAGAAGGGATGACGATGGTGATCGTGACACACGAAATCGGTTTTGCCGAGAAAGTAGCTTCGCGCCTGATCTTTATCGACAAAGGCCGGATTGCGGAAGATGGCGATCCGCAGGTGTTGATCAAGAACCCACCGAGCCAGCGCTTGCAGGAATTTTTGCAGCACGTCTCTTAACTTCTCAGCCTCCCTTTCCCCCGAAAGGGAGGCACACCAGATTCCTCTCATTTAAAATCGCCCCTCCCCCAGCATCTATACTTATCTTTTTGCTCTGTTTTCTCACTGGAGGAGTCATGCGGTGGATCCTGTTCATCCTCTTCTGCCTGCTGGGCGCACCTGCCCACGCGGTATCCATACCCGGCGTTACAACCACAACGACAACGGACTCAACGACTGAACCGGCCCCGGAACCGGATATCGAACAAAAAAAAGCGGCCTATGGCGCACTGGCGGATGTGCTGGATAATGACACCTCGCGTAAAGAGTTGATCGACCAGTTGCGCACCGTCGCCGCGACGCCCCCTGCGGAACCCGTACCGAAGATCGTGCCGCCGACGCTGGTTGAAGAGCAAACCGTGCTGCAAAAAGTCACCGAAGTCAGCCGCCATTATGGTGAAGCCCTTTCCGCCCGCTTCGGACAACTTTATCGCAATATCACCGGCTCCCCGCATAAGCCGTTTAATCCACAAACCTTCAGCAATGCGTTGACCCATTTTTCAATGTTAGCGGTATTAGTGTTTGGTTTTTACTGGCTGATTCGCCTGTGCGCACTTCCGCTGTATCGCAAAATGGGTCAGTGGGCGCGGCAAAAAAATCGTGAGCGCAGTAACTGGTTGCAGCTTCCGGCGATGATTATCGGGGCGTTTATTATCGACCTGCTGTTACTGGCGCTGACATTGTTTGTCGGCCAGGTATTAAGCGACAACCTGAATGCGGGCAGTCGCACCATCGCTTTCCAACAAAGTTTGTTTCTCAACGCCTTTGCCCTGATTGAATTTTTCAAAGCTGTACTACGCCTGATTTTTTGCCCAAACGTGGCGGAACTGCGCCCGTTCACGATTCATGACGAGACCGCCCGTTACTGGAGCCGTCGCCTGAGCTGGTTAAGCAGCCTGATTGGCTATGGCCTGATTGTGGCCGTGCCGATTATCTCTAATCAGGTGAATGTACAGATAGGTGCGCTGGCGAACGTCATCATTATGCTGTGCATGACGGTCTGGGCGTTGTACCTGATCTTTCGCAATAAAAAAGAGATTACCCAGCATTTGCTCAACTTCGCGGAGCATTCGCTGGCCTTTTTCAGCCTGTTTATCCGCGCCTTTGCGCTGGTGTGGCACTGGCTGGCAAGCGCCTATTTTATCGTGCTGTTTTTCTTTTCGTTGTTCGATCCGGGCAACAGCCTGAAATTTATGATGGGTGCAACGGTGCGCAGCCTGGCGATTATTGGTATCGCAGCATTTGTTTCCGGTATGTTTTCCCGCTGGCTGGCGAAAACCATCACCCTCTCGCCACATACTCAGCGTAACTATCCCGAGCTGCAAAAACGGCTGAATGGATGGCTTTCGGCGGCACTGAAAACGGCGCGTATTCTGACCGTCTGCGTGGCGGTAATGTTGCTGTTGAGCGCATGGGGATTGTTCGATTTCTGGAACTGGCTGCAAAACGGTGCGGGGCAGAAAACCGTAGATATCCTGATCCGTATCGCACTCATTCTTTTCTTCTCGGCGGTTGGCTGGACGGTGCTCGCCAGTTTGATCGAAAACAGGCTGGCTTCGGATATTCATGGCCGCCCACTACCCAGCGCCCGTACGCGTACCCTGCTGACGCTGTTCCGTAACGCGCTGGCGGTGATTATCAGTACCATCACCATCATGATTGTGTTGTCGGAAATCGGCGTTAATATCGCGCCATTGCTGGCAGGTGCCGGTGCATTGGGGCTGGCTATCTCTTTTGGTTCGCAAACGCTGGTGAAAGATATTATCACCGGGGTATTTATTCAGTTTGAAAACGGCATGAACACTGGAGATTTGGTGACTATCGGGCCGTTGACCGGCACTGTGGAACGGATGTCGATTCGCTCCGTGGGCGTGCGTCAGGATACCGGGGCGTATCACATCATTCCGTGGTCTTCGATAACTACCTTTGCTAACTTCGTCCGCGGCATTGGTTCGGTGGTGGCAAATTACGATGTTGATCGCCATGAAGATGCTGATAAAGCCAATCAGGCACTGAAAGATGCGGTAGCTGAATTGATGGAAAACGAAGAAATTCGCGGGTTGATTATCGGTGAACCGAACTTTGCCGGGATTGTCGGCTTAAGCAATACCGCATTTACACTGCGTGTTTCGTTCACCACGCTGCCACTCAAACAGTGGACGGTCCGCTTTGCCCTCGACAGCCAGGTGAAAAAACATTTCGACCTGGCGGGTGTTCGCGCGCCGGTACAGACTTATCAGGTGCTGCCTGCTCCGGGCGCGGCCCCGGCTGAACCGCTGCCGCCGGGGGAGCCAACGCTTTAACGTTGGCGATTGACAAAACGGCGGCGCTGCTCGTCGTTCATAAAGGTCCAGGCAATAAAGCGACTCTGCTTTTGCCCCTGGGCCATCTCTTTTTTAACCACCTTCACCGCGCCAACGTCCGTCAGGGCACGATACAATGGCGGTAAGTTTTCACCACGAGATACCAGTGAGGTAAACCACATCACCTGCTTCGCGAAGCCTTTGCTCTCTTCAATCATCTTTTTGATAAAAGCGACTTCACCGCCTTCACACCACAACTCCTGTTGCTGACCACCAAAGTTCAGTGCATTGTCTTTGTTCAGCCCCAGGTTACGGCGTTTACGTTCACTACCTGCCCGTGCCGCAGCGGCGGAATCGTGGAATGGCGGGTTACACAAGGTCGCGTCGTATTGCTCGTTTTTATGGATGATGCCATTAAAAATCGCCCCACTCTCTTTTTGCCGACGCAGACGAATAGCGCGGTTAAGCCCCGGATTAGCACTGATGATCGCCTGCGCACTGCTTAACGCCTGACTGCTGGTTTCACTACCGGTAAAACGCCAGCCATATTCATGTACGCCAATCAGCGGGTAAATACAGTTCGCACCAACGCCGATATCCAGAATGCTGGCATTAGCTGGAATTGTTCCGCTTGCTTCTGCCAGTAAATCGGCAAGGTGATGAATATAATCCGCCCGGCCCGGTACTGGTGGGCAGAGAAAACCGTCGGGGATATCCCAGTTCGCTACGGCGTAAAAATGGGCCAGCAACGCCTTATTGAGCGCCTTCACCGCCAGCGGATTGGCAAAGTCTACGCTTTGCTCCCCGGCGGGTGTAAGCGTGAGGAATTGCCTGAGTTCAGGATTGACCTGACAAAGCGTGGCGAGATCGTAGCGGCTGTGATGACGGTTGCGCGGATGCAACCCCGGTTTCTGGGCGGACATAGCATTCTCCTTTAAGCAGCGGCGTAAGATACCCGCATAACGCGACAGGGTAAATATCTGGCTGCGTTTATCATTCCCAAAAACCTTAACATGACTATGGTTTATGGCAATTCACCATAAAAATCAGCATCATGCATGTTATTGATTTGTCTTATTTTGTAAAAATATATCGTTCAAAAAACAAGCATATCTCTGTCAATTTTTTGCGTCATTTTCATCGCCCAGGCGACCTACACTTATCAGGCACTACCCGTTGTATTTATGAGGATGTCATTATGAAAAAGTGCCTCGCACTACTGATTGCCACCGTCCTGAGCGGAATCTCTCTCACGGCTTATGCCGCGCAACCGATGAGTAACCTGGACAGCGGTCAGCTACGGCCCGCCGGTACCGTTTCGGCAACTGGCGCATCAAACCTAAGCGATCTGGAGGATAAACTGGCAGAAAAAGCGCGCGAACAAGGCGCGAAAGGTTATGTCATTAATTCCGCGGGCGGAAATGACCAGATGTTCGGTACTGCAACCATCTACAAATAACCCCACCAACGTAACTGCATTCGCCTCTGGATGCAGTTTCCGCCTGTTTTGTAATCAAAAAACATCAAATATGAACGCAATGTAAATAAATGTATTTCTTTTTCGCGCAATGGGTGATAGAAAATCGCGCCAAGTGATAATGCTTATCAAAATAATTATCACTTGCACGAACACTATCACGGGATTAACAGTGGCATCGCATCCGCAGAGAGGCTTTCTCGTGTCAGTGAAAATTTCAACATATAAGAAAAAGTCACCTGCAAAATGGAAAACAATCGCAATTTCCCTGCCAGACAATTTCATTCGCTCACGTTCTTTGCCGGTCTTTGTATTGGTATTACGCCTGTGGCTCAGGTACTCGCCGCCGAAGGGCAAACTAACGCGGATGACACGCTGGTTGTCGAAGCATCAACGCCTTCGCTTTATGCGCCACAACAATCTGCCGATCCGAAATTCTCGCGTCCGGTAGCGGATACTACCCGCACGATGACGGTGATTTCTGAACAAGTGATTAAAGATCAGGGCGCAACCAACCTTACCGACGCGCTCAAAAACGTCCCCGGCGTGGGTGCGTTTTTTGCGGGTGAGAACGGTAACTCCACCACTGGCGACGCCATTTATATGCGCGGTGCCGATACCTCTAACAGTATTTATATTGATGGCATTCGCGATATCGGCAGCGTCTCGCGCGACACCTTCAATACCGAGCAGGTCGAAGTGATTAAAGGGCCGTCCGGCACCGACTACGGGCGCAGCGCACCGACGGGCTCGATCAATATGATCAGCAAACAGCCGCGCAATGATTCCGGCATTGACGCCTCCGCCAGTATTGGCAGCGCCTGGTTCCGCCGCGGCACGCTGGACGTCAATCAGGTCATTGGTGATACCACTGCGGTGCGCCTGAACGTGATGGGCGAAAAAACGCACGATGCCGGACGCGACAAAGTCAAAAATGAGCGTTACGGCGTCGCCCCTTCTGTCGCTTTTGGCCTTGGTACAGCGAATCGTTTGTATCTTAATTATCTGCATGTCACCCAGCACAACACGCCAGACGGCGGCATTCCGACCATCGGTTTGCCGGGCTATTCTGCCCCATCTGCGGGAACAGCGGCCCTGAATCATTCCGGAAAAGTTGATACTCATAACTTTTACGGCACGGATTCCGATTACGACGATTCGACCACCGACACCGCTACCATGCGTTTTGAGCACGACATCAACGATAACACCACCATTCGCAATACTACCCGTTGGTCGCGCGTGAAGCAGGATTACCTGATGACGGCGATTATGGGCGGGGCGTCGAATATTACCCAGCCCACCAGCGATGTGAATAGCTGGACCTGGTCACGCACGGCGAATACTAAAGATGTGAGTAATAAAATTCTCACCAACCAGACCAACCTGACCTCGACGTTCTATACCGGTTCTATCGGTCATGATGTCAGTACCGGCGTGGAATTTACCCGTGAAACGCAGACTAACTACGGCGTTAATCCGGTGACGTTACCTGCGGTAAATATTTATCATCCTGACAGCAGCATTCATCCCGGCGGCCTGACGCGCAACGGCGCAAACGCCAATGGTCAGACGGATACCTTCGCAATTTACGCCTTCGATACGCTGCAAATCACCCGTGATTTTGAGCTGAACGGCGGGATCCGTCTGGATAATTATCATACTGAATATGACAGTGCCACCGCCTGCGGCGGCAGCGGACGCGGTGCCATCACCTGCCCTGCTGGCGTGGCAAAAGGTTCTCCGGTCACCACCGTCGATACCGCCAAGTCGGGCAATCTGGTGAACTGGAAAGCCGGGGCGCTGTATCACCTGACGGAAAACGGCAATGTCTATATTAACTATGCCGTTTCCCAGCAGCCTCCGGGCGGCAACAACTTCGCCCTTGCGCAGTCTGGCAGCGGTAACAGTGCCAACCGCACCGATTTTAAACCGCAAAAAGCCAACACCAGCGAGATTGGCACCAAATGGCAGGTTCTGGATAAACGCCTGTTGCTCACCGCCGCGCTGTTCCGTACTGATATCGAAAATGAAGTTGAGCAAAATGATGACGGAACTTACTCGCAATACGGTAAGAAACGCGTCGAAGGCTATGAGATATCCGTGGCCGGGAATATCACTCCCGCGTGGCAGGTGATTGGCGGCTATACCCAGCAAAAAGCAACCATCAAAAACGGCAAAGATGTTGCCCAGGATGGTTCCTCATCGCTGCCGTATACCCCGGAGCACGCCTTTACCTTGTGGAGCCAGTATCAGGCAACCGATGATATTTCCGTTGGTGCGGGCGCACGCTATATCGGCAGTATGCATAAAGGTTCTGACGGCGCGGTGGGAACGCCAGCGTTTACCGAAGGTTATTGGGTCGCCGACGCTAAACTGGGGTATCGGGTTAATCGCAATCTCGACTTCCAGCTAAACGTCTACAACCTGTTTGATACCGATTACGTCGCCTCAATCAACAAGAGCGGCTACCGTTATCACCCGGGCGAGCCAAGAACCTTCCTGCTCACGGCCAATATGCATTTCTGATTCAGATGTGGGGCGCAGGCCCCACTTTTTGGAGAACTTGTATGATGTACCACATTCCCGGCGTGCTATCGCCAAAGGACGTCGCCCGTTTTCGCGAACAACTGGAACAAGCCGAATGGGTGGATGGACGCATCACCACCGGCGCACAAGGTGCGCAAGTTAAGAACAATCAACAGGTAGACACCCGCAGCACGTTATACGCCGCCCTGCAAAATGAGGTGCTGAACGCGGTTAACCAACATGCTTTGTTCTTTGCCGCGGCCTTGCCGCGTACCCTTTCCACGCCGCTGTTTAATCGCTATCAGAACAATGAAACCTATGGTTTCCATGTGGATGGCGCAGTACGCAGCCATCCACAAAACGGCTGGATGCGCACTGACCTTTCTGCCACGCTGTTTTTAAGCGATCCACAAAGCTACGACGGCGGCGAACTGGTCGTTAATGACACCTTCGGGCAACATCGGGTAAAACTTCCGGCAGGCGATCTCGTGTTGTATCCCTCCAGCAGCCTGCATTGCGTGACGCCCGTAACCCGCGGCGTACGAGTGGCATCATTTATGTGGATCCAGTCGATGATCCGCGATGATAAAAAGCGCGCCATGCTGTTTGAACTGGACAACAATATTCAGTCGCTGAAAAGCCGCTACGGCGAAAGTGAAGAGATCCTGTCGCTGCTCAATCTTTATCATAATCTGCTGCGGGAATGGTCGGAGATCTGACGCTTGAACTGCCCGAGTTCGTCCCTATATTAGCTACACTTAACTGTACAAGTATTGATATGGGGAGGACGATATGGCATCCGGTTGGGCTAACGATGACGCCGTCAACGAACAGATCAACAGTACAATTGAAGATGCGATTGCCCGCGCTCGGGGTGAAATTCCGCGTGGTGAAAGCCTGTATGAATGTGAAGAGTGCGGTGCCCCGATCCCACAGGCCCGTCGGGAAGCCATTCCTGGCGTGCGCTTATGCATTCATTGTCAGCAGGAGAAAGATTTACAAAAACCAGCTTATACAGGATATAATCGCAGAGGTTCGAAAGACAGCCAGTTACGTTAACTACAACTGACGGGATGTATAGCGAGTATAATTTGCACTTTGCGTGGCATTCCGTGCCTTTAACGCTGTCGTGACTGCCACGCTGCATAAAACAAGTCCATAAGTACAACAAATAATTGGTTTATCAGTATGTTAGATATCAATCAATTTATTTGAACAAGGCGGTCAATTCTCTTCGATTTTATCTCTCGTAAAAAAACGTGATACTCATCACATCGACGAAACAACGTCACTTAAACAAAAATCACCTGCGAGAGATTAATTATGAAAACTATCAATACTGTTGTTGCTGCTATGGCTCTTTCAACTCTGTCATTTGGCGTGTTTGCCGCGGAACCGGTAACGGCATCCCAGGCACAGAACATGAATAAAATCGGCGTGGTTTCTGCCGATGGCGCATCCACCCTCGATGCCCTGGAAGCGAAACTGGCTGAGAAAGCGGCGGCAGCCGGTGCCAGTGGATACAGCATCACTTCCGCCACCAACAACAATAAATTAAGCGGTACTGCGGTAATTTATAAGTAATTCGTAGGCGGATAAGGCGTTTCCGCTACATCCAGCACAAGTATTTCCCTGTCTGTTTGCCGACAGACGCACATGCTCTAACCCTCATTGATCCTATGTTACCCTTGTTTGCCCGTCCGCCACTGGACGGGCTTTTTTTAGCTGGCTAACTGCTGACAGAAAGCCTGCAACGTCTCTTCCGACATACCAATCTGCCGCGCCGCATCACAAATGGCCTGCCAGCTTCCCGCATCCAATGGAATCCCCTGCTCCTGCCGTTCGCGACGCGTGTTAACTTCCCACTCGCCCGGTAGCAAAATCGGCTTATCGTCATCATGCGGCGAGGCTTTCACCCACTCGGCAAAGGCTTCGGTCTGCGCGCTACAATCCGGCGCGCCGAACAGTTCCGGGTTGATGATGATAGTGGTCATGCAGTTAAGAATGGCATCGGGACTGGTTTGTAACGTTTCCTGATGCGTCGTTTTACCGCCGGAAAGCGCCCCACCAAGAATTTCACACATCGCTGCAAGGGCGTAGCCTTTATGTTCGGCAAAGGTCAACAGCGAACCCAACGGCGACTCCTGCATTACCGCCGGATTGGTCGTCGGCATGCCGTTAACGTCAATCAGGCAACCTGGCGGCACGGGGATGCCTTTATGCCAGGCGACGCGGGTTTTGCCAAATGCGATGGCGCTGGTGGCGTAATCAAGCAACAGCGGGAAATTATCTTTACGAGGGAAAACCACACAGAACGGATTGGTGCCAAAGCGGCTGTCGCGACCGTGGAACGGCGCGACCATTGGAATACCGACCACGCTAACAAAGTGGATAGAGACAAACCCCGCCGCTGCACACTGCTCCGCCCAGTAACCGATACGGCCGATATGATGCGAGTTATGTAGCGCCACGGCAGCAATACCGTGCTGATGCGCTTTCTCAATCCCCAGCGCCATCGCTTCGTGTGCCGCGACCTGACCAAATGCGCGATCGCCATCAAGCGTAACCACCGCGCCCGCTTCTTTAACGATTTTGGCATGGTGGTTAATTCGCAGATGCCCCTGACTCCAGGAACGCACATAGCTTGGGATCATGCCAATACCATGTGAATCATGCCCTGCCAGGTTTGCCGCTATTAAATGATCGGCAACTAATTTCGCTTCTTGTTCCTCGCTACCCATCTGACGAAATACAGCCTGAATAAAACTGTGCAACGTCTGAGCATCAAAGCGATGACCACTTTCCATGGTTAACTCCTGTTTATGTTATGTGTTTGTTGTTTTTTTATGCTGCACGCCGGGCGCGGGAAGGTCAATAAAGATGCAGGAATTTCATATTGCGGTGGGGTAAAAGCCGGATGACGTGGCTCATCCGGCTGAGATAAAAATTAAAATGCCTGATTAACGCGCGCCAGGCCATCGCTGATAGTTGCCGCTTCCCCCGTAGCCACCAGGCAGCAAGCCATCTGGATTTTCAGCGATTCGGGAATCGCTTCGCTGCCAGCCAGGCAACGCTCAATCCACTGCGCCGTGGTTTCCGGATCTTTTGCTTGCGGCAGTAACTCGCTACCAGCAGGGTCCTGTTTTTCATACAGCACCCGCATCCCTTCATGGTCGATCAAATTGATCTGCGGGCAGCGTTGCGGATTAGCATACACTTCACCTTCAGTACCATGCATTAGTAGCGCCCGCCCGCCGATATCGCTAAAGAACTTCGCGACGCGTCCAATGTATTCCGGATGCGAAACGCTGGAAAGACGCAGTGCCTCACCTTCGGCAAATGGCGTCGCCAGTTTCGCCAGGGTATGTGCACTGTTACGCACGCCCATCCGCCAGCGCATCGCCAGTTGTTTTTCCAGCGGCGGGCAAAACGCACCGACTGGCATAAACACCGGTTGATGTTCGTCGAGCTTCGCCTGCGCCTGCCCGCCGTGCAACGTTGGCGTAATACCCATCAGTTCGAAAATGGTTTCTGTCAGCACGCGAGTTGGATCTTCGCTAACCCCGTGAACCACCACAGGAAAACCGAGTTTGTGCAGGAGAATCGCCAACAACGGTGTCAGGTTGGCCTGTTTACGCGCGCCGTTGTAACTGGGGATGACAATCGGCATCGGCTTGTCTGCAGGCGGCGTCAGCTTGATGGTGTGATTTTGCATGGCTTCGTAAAAGCCGAGCATCTCTGCTTCCCCTTCCCCTTTGATACGCAGCGCAATCAATACGCCGCCCAACTCAAGGTCAGGGACTTCACCATTGAGCATATGGGCATACAGACCGCGCGCAGTATCCCGGTCTAAATCGCGCGCGTGGTTTTTCCCGCGCCCGATCTCTTTAATGATTTTGCGATAGTCCATTTACGACTCCTTACCTGACTCACATCATTAACGCCGCCGACGGCGTGGGGATTTCGTTTTTTCTTTCTTTTTAACTATACCTTCAGGGACTTCCGGTTGCTCTATCGGAAATACCGGTAATGCATCCAGTAGCCGCTTGCCGTAGTTTTTGGTGAGCAAGCGTTTATCGTAAATCACCACTTCGCCCCAGCAACCGTGGCTTCGAATCAGTCGCCCAACCTGCTGAATCAGGTTAAACGAGGCGCTCGGCAGGCTTTGCACCTCAAACGGATAGCGGTTGAGGCTTTTCAGCCATTCCCCTTCGGTGATCACCACCGGGCTGTCGATGGGCGGAAAAGCGATTTTGTGGATATGCACCTGGCTGAGCAGATCACCTTTCAAATCAAGCCCTTCGGCAAATGACTGTAAGCCCACCAGCACGCTGCGCTCACCGTTGGCGACGCGTTTGCGGTGCAGTTCAACTAAACGGTAACGCGGCTGATCGCCCTGCACCAGCAACATCAGACGTAAATCCGTCACATAATCGAGAAAGCGCTGCATCGCCCGTCCGCTGGCAAACAGTACCAACATACCGAGATGTTTTTTGCTCTCCACCTGCTCACGGAAAAAGGCCGCCATTTCGGCAATATGCTGCTCTTCGTTGTCGAGGGAAGGCTCAACGCGCATCCGGGGAATAACAATTTTGCCCTGTTCGCAGTGGTTGAAGGGGGAATCCAGCGCCACAAAACGGTCGCCCGCTTTCTCTTTCAGACCACTCATCTCCTGCAAACGCGAAAAACTATTCAGCGAACGCAAGGTTGCGGAGGTGACAATAATGTGCGGAATACTGCGCCACAGCAGCCTTTCCAGCTGATCGCTGACACGTATCCCCACGCAGTGAAACCAGAGATGCAGTTGCCCTTCGCGCTCTTCCCGCGTCGCCCATTTGGTCACCGGCGCACCGGAAGATTGCGCCAGAGACGCCAGCCGCCAGAGTTTGCTTTGCGCCTCGAACATCCCCAACGCGCGGTTCATCTGCAAAATCAACCGATGCAGGCGTACAATGTCATGGCTGCCGGTTTTCTCACTTAAATCGTTAAGAAATAACTCCGCCAGACCACGCAGCATCTCGGTGAGTTTTGCCAGCCGCTGGCAGATCTCCAGCACTTCATCAGGCAGTTCGCCCATCGCAAAACGGTGCTCTGCCTCCTGCCCGGCAGGCATGTAGAGATTGAGAATGTTGTTTAACGAGGCGATAAGCTCATACAACTCTTCACAATGCGCATTCAAACGTTCAGGGATCGCCAGCGGTGGGATGGTCTTCGGGCGAAACTGCTCCGTGCAGGTAGCGACCAGTTTCGTGAACAAGTCCAGCTGTAGCCGATACCACGGCGCGGTGATTTCGGCGCTCATCTCCAGCGCATCCCGCGCCACATCTGGCAGGTGATGACCTTCGTCCAGCACCAGCAGCAGATTTTTCGGGTCAGGCAGTACGGCTTCGCTTTCCATCGCCGCCATCACCAGCGCATGGTTTGCCACCACCACTTCCGCTTCCTGAATCTCCCGACGAGCAACAAAAAACGGGCATTCACGATAGTAGTAACAGTTACGGTTGAGGCAGCTGGCTTTGTCGGTACTCAAACGACGCCAGAGATCATCATCTATAGCGATATCCGTATGATCGCGCAGACCATCCCATTTATAAGTGTCGAGATCGCCCTTCAACTTTGCACAACGCTTTTGCTCTTCCTGATTGTTCGGCGTCAGCTCGTCGTCAAGAAACGCCAGCAGATCCTGTTGCGTGGGCTCAGTGCTGGCAAGCGCCGTCAGATTACGCGGGCAAACGTAGCGCCCACGCCCAAAAGCGGCAGTGAATTTAAGATCGGGAATGATCTTTTTCAGCAGTGGCAAATCTTTGCTGTAGATCTGATCCTGCAATGCTACGTTGGCGGTACTCACCACCAGCGTTTTTTGCTCTTCGCGGGCAATGGCGATACCGGGGATCAAATAGGAGAGCGTTTTCCCAACGCCGGTGGGGGCTTCAATCGCCAGATGCCGCCCTTCTTCTCCGGCCAGCGTTTTGGCGACGTCCGCAATCATCTGCCGCTGCGGCGCACGGGGAATAAAGTCGGGGATCTGTTCCTGAAGCGCCTTATACCAGGCGGCAATTTGCGCTTTAAGCGCGGCGGTTAATGCCATGAGAAAACCTGAAATACTGTATAAACAGCCAATATTGTGGCATTTTTCGGTTTTCAGGGGTAATGGTTTTTCTGTTTCTGGAAAGCGGCTCGCAATAACGTTTTCCGGATGTGAAGTTTTCTCGCGGCAGAAGAAACATCATTGTGCAGCAAAAGACATTGTACATCAGCTTATTCCGCTGGCGGCCATTGCAGAGCGGTATGTAAAACACGCAGTACCGAGAGCGTATCGCCCTCCACTTGATAGACAAGCACATAATGCGGCCTGACAACGGCTTCATGTGTACCAGCGACTCGTCCGGCCCGGTACATCTCCGGGCGTTCACAGGCCTGTTCCGCAATGGCTTCAAATTGATTATCAAGGGCTATTGCCGCTAGCGGATTATCTTTACTGATGTATTCCATGATTTGCTCCCTGTCAGACAGGGACATTGGCTTCCATTCCAGACGCATTAATCCCCCTTCAGCAAGGCTTTTTTACGGGCAGCAAATAGACTTTTGGCCTCTTCATGAGAGAGTGCCGGGCGTGGATCGTCAATGGCGGCCTGCACCTGCTCTCGAAACCAGGCATCATACGCGGCAGCTTCATGAGCTCGTTTTAATGCCTCAGCCCTGTCTGGTCGGGTCGTTTTCTTCTGACCGTCCGGGTCGTAATTAGAGGCGTCGACTTCAAACCGGGCAATACCAACATCTTTCAGGTAGTTGACAACCGTTTCCAGCCGTTTGAACAGGCGGATTTGCCGACTGCGTTGTGCTGCAAGAGGCCGTTCAGTGTGGCCGTATTTCACGGTCAACGACCAGCCTCCCTGGGTGCCAATAACGTGTGCTGCATCCACTACGCCAGATTCAACCAGTTTATGTAAGGTTGAGTGATCGATCGTTTCTGGTGCCATAATGCGCTAACCTCTTTGTATACAGCATGCAATTTATAATTAAAGATAGAGCAATTAATAATAAATTGCAGCACCTTGATCGTAAATTGCCCAGGATAAAATTGCGGTAGAAAGAGACTTGTTGCGAAGATGCCGGGCATCGCCCGGCATAAAAGATTACTGCGCAGCGGCAGGTTTACGCGGACGGCGGCGGCGTTGTTGTTCGCCTGCCGGTTTGGCATCGCCAAGACGACGAGATGGTTTTTCTGCAGGCTTCGCGCTCGCAGATTTTGCGCCACCTTCAGCGCGGCGTGGTTGCTGTTGACCGCGACCACCACCTTGCCCACGACCGCCGCCGCCACGTTGCTGGCGACCGTTCTGGATTGGTTCGGCTTTGATTGACGGGTCCGGCTCATAGCCCGGAATCGCAATGCGCGGGATCTCTTTTTTCAGCAGTTTTTCGATATCACGCAGCAGTTTGTGTTCATCAACACACACCAGCGACAACGCTTCACCGGTAGCAGCCGCACGACCGGTACGCCCGATACGGTGAACATAATCTTCCGGTACGTTTGGCAGTTCATAGTTGACCACGTGCGGCAACTCTTCGATATCCAGACCGCGCGCAGCGATGTCAGTTGCCACTAGTACACGAATATCGCCCGATTTAAAATCAGCCAGCGCACGGGTACGCGCACCTTGCGATTTATTGCCGTGGATCGCCGCACTGCGGATGCCATCTTTATTGAGCTGTTCAGCCAGATGGTTAGCGCCATGTTTGGTACGGGTAAACACCAGCACCTGCTGCCAGTTCCCTTTCCCAATCATGTGCGACAACAATTCGCGTTTGCGTTTCTTATCAACAAAGTGAACATGCTGGGTCACCTGATCAGACGCGGTATTGCGGCGTGCCACTTCGATTTCCAGCGGGTTGTGCAACAGTTTTTCCGCCAGAGCTTTAATATCGTCAGAGAAGGTCGCGGAGAACAACAGGTTCTGGCGCTTCGCAGGTAGTTTTGTTAACACGCGACGGATATCGTGGATAAAGCCCATGTCGAGCATGCGGTCAGCTTCATCGAGGACGAGGATTTCAACCTGATCCAGCTTCACCGCATTCTGATGTTCCAGGTCCAGCAGACGTCCCGGCGTTGCAACCAGCACATCAACGCCGCCGCGCAACTTCATCATCTGCGGGTTAATGCTGACACCGCCAAACACCACCAGCGAACGAATGTTCAGGTATTTGCTGTAATCACGGACGTTTTCGCCAATCTGCGCCGCCAGTTCACGGGTCGGGGTAAGAATGAGCGCACGTACCGGACGACGCCCTTTGGCGTGCGGCTGGCGAGTGATCAGGTGTTGCAACAGCGGCAGCGTAAAGCCCGCTGTTTTGCCGGTGCCAGTCTGGGCGCTAGCCATCAGGTCGCGGCCTTCCAGCACCGCAGGGATCGCCTGCTGCTGAATAGGGGTGGGTTCACGGTAACCCTGCTCGGCAACGGCGCGCAGGATATCAGGGCTTAAACCCAAAGAATCGAAAGACATAACTACTCCGAACCGCCCCGACCGTTACCGGTGTAGTTTTCAGGGAGATACTGAAAAGGAAAATGACAAAAACCACAATGTCATGAGGGAGCGGAGTGTAGCAGTTTTTGTGACGCAGCGCATAAATTATCCCTGTGACTGGCGTTGCTAAAATTCTTAGCCATACTGGACAACTCCCATATGGAGTCATAATCTTAATCAATCATTTGATTAAGAATGGACTGTGCGATGAATAATCCTGCCATGACAATCAAGGGTGAACAGGCGAAAAAACAGCTGATTGCTGCCGCACTGGCGCAGTTTGGTGAATATGGAATGAACGCCACCACCCGCGAGATAGCCGCCCAGGCCGGGCAGAATATCGCTGCCATCACCTACTACTTCGGTTCGAAAGAGGATTTGTACCTCGCCTGCGCCCAGTGGATTGCCGATTTTATTGGCGAGCAGTTCCGTCCGCACGCCGAAGAGGCCGAACGCTTGTTCGCACAACCACAGCCAGATCGGGCTGCCATCCGTGAACTGATCCTTCGCGCCTGCAGGAACATGATTAAGCTGCTCACCCAGGATGACACTGTCAACCTCAGCAAATTTATCTCCCGTGAGCAGCTCTCTCCCACGGCAGCCTATCACCTGGTGCACGAACAGGTGATTAGTCCGCTACACAGCCACCTTACACGCCTGATTGCCGCCTGGACCGGCTGCGACGCCAATGATACCCGCATGATCCTTCATACCCATGCGTTGATTGGTGAGATTCTGGCGTTTCGTCTTGGCAAAGAAACAATTCTGTTACGTACCGGCTGGACCGCGTTCGATGAAGAAAAGACCGAACTGATTAACCAGACGGTGACCTGTCATATCGACCTGATTTTGCAAGGATTATCGCAAAGGAGTTTGTAGTGATGAAAAAACCTGTCGTGATCGGACTGGCGGTAGTAGTACTTGCCGCCGTGGTTGCCGGAGGCTACTGGTGGTATCAAAGCCGCCAGGATAACGGCCTGACGCTGTATGGCAACGTGGATATTCGTACGGTGAATCTTAGTTTCCGTGTTGGGGGGCGCGTTGAGTCGCTGGCAGTGGACGAAGGTGATGCGATCAAAGCGGGCCAGGTGCTGGGCGAACTGGATCACAAGCCGTATGAGATTGCCCTGATGCAGGCGAAAGCGGGCGTTTCGGTGGCTCAGGCGCAGTATGACCTGATGCTTGCCGGGTATCGCGATGAAGAAATCGCTCAGGCCGCCGCAGCGGTGAAACAGGCGCAAGCTGCCTATGACTATGCGCAGAACTTCTATAACCGCCAGCAAGGACTGTGGAAAAGCCGCACCATTTCGGCAAATGACCTGGAAAATGCCCGCTCCTCGCGCGACCAGGCGCAGGCAACGCTGAAATCGGCACAGGATAAATTGCGTCAGTACCGTTCCGGTAACCGCGAACAGGATATCGCCCAGGCAAAAGCCAGCCTCGAACAGGCGCAGGCGCAACTGGCGCAGGCGGAGCTGAATTTACAGGACTCAACGTTGATAGCACCGTCTGATGGCACGCTGTTAACGCGCGCGGTGGAGCCAGGCACGGTCCTCAACGAAGGTGGCACGGTGTTTACCGTTTCACTAACGCGTCCGGTGTGGGTGCGCGCTTATGTTGATGAACGTAATCTTGACCAGGCCCAGCCGGGGCGCAAAGTGCTACTTTATACCGATGGTCGCCCGGACAAGCCGTATCACGGGCAGATTGGTTTCGTTTCACCGACTGCTGAATTTACCCCGAAAACCGTCGAAACGCCGGATCTGCGTACCGACCTCGTCTATCGCCTGCGTATTGTGGTGACCGACGCCGATGATGCGTTACGCCAGGGCATGCCAGTGACGGTACAATTCGGTGACGAGGCAGGACATGAATGATGCCGTTATCACGCTGAACGGCCTGGAAAAACGCTTTCCGGGCATGGACAAGCCCGCCGTCGCGCCGCTCGACTGTACCATTCACTCCGGTTATGTGACGGGGCTGGTGGGGCCGGATGGTGCAGGTAAAACCACGCTAATGCGGATGCTGGCGGGATTACTGAAACCCGACAGCGGCAGTGCCAAGGTGATTGGCTTTGATCCGATCAAAAATGATGGCGCGCTGCACGCCGTGCTCGGCTATATGCCGCAGAAATTTGGTCTGTATGAAGATCTGACGGTGATGGAGAACCTCAATCTTTACGCGGATTTGCGCAGCGTCACCGGCGAGGCACGGAAGCAGACTTTTTCTCGCCTGCTGGAGTTTACGTCTCTTGGCCCGTTTACCGGACGCCTGGCGGGCAAGCTCTCCGGTGGGATGAAACAAAAACTTGGCCTGGCCTGTACCCTGGTGGGCGAACCGAAAGTGTTGCTGCTCGATGAACCCGGCGTCGGCGTTGACCCTATCTCACGGCGTGAACTGTGGCAGATGGTTCATGAGCTGGCGGGCGAAGGGATGTTAATCCTCTGGAGCACCTCGTATCTCGACGAAGCCGAGCAGTGCCGTGACGTGTTACTGATGAACGAAGGTGAGCTGCTGTATCAGGGAGAACCGACGGCCCTGACTCAAACCATGGCCGGACGCAGCTTTCTGATGACCAGCCCGCACGAGGGCAACCGCAAACTGTTGCAACGGGCATTGAAACTGCCGCAGGTCAGCGACGGCATGATTCAGGGGAAATCGGTACGTCTGATCCTCAAAAAAGAGACCACACCAGACGATATTCGCCATGCGGACGGGATGCCGGAAATCAACATCAACGAAACTACGCCGCGTTTTGAAGATGCGTTTATTGATTTGCTGGGCGGTGCCGGAACCTCGGAATCGCCGCTGGGTGCAATATTGCATACGGTGGAAGGTACACCTGGCGAGACGGTGATCGAAGCGAAAGAGCTGACCAAAAAGTTTGGCGATTTTGCCGCCACCGATCACGTCAACTTTGCCGTCAAACGCGGGGAGATTTTTGGTTTGCTGGGGCCAAACGGCGCGGGCAAATCGACCACCTTTAAGATGATGTGCGGTTTGCTGGTGCCGACTTCCGGCCAGGCGCTGGTGCTGGGGATGGATCTGAAAGAGAGTTCTGGGAAAGCGCGCCAGCATCTCGGCTATATGGCGCAAAAATTTTCGCTCTACGGCAACCTGACGGTCGAACAGAATTTACGCTTTTTCTCTGGTGTGTATGGCTTACGCGGTCGGGCGCAGAACGAAAAAATCTCCCGTATGAGCGAGGCATTTGGCCTGAAAAGTATCGCCTCCCACGCGACCGATGAACTGCCATTAGGTTTTAAACAGCGGCTGGCGCTGGCCTGTTCGCTGATGCATGAACCGGACATTCTGTTTCTCGACGAACCGACGTCCGGCGTTGATCCCCTCACCCGCCGTGAATTTTGGCTACATATCAACAGTATGGTAGAGAAAGGCGTCACGGTGATGGTCACCACCCACTTTATGGATGAAGCGGAATATTGCGACCGCATCGGCCTGGTGTACCGCGGGAAATTAATCGCCAGCGGCACGCCTGACGATTTGAAAGCACAGTCGGCTAACGATGAGCAACCCGATCCCACCATGGAGCAAGCCTTTATTCAGTTGATCCACGACTGGGATAAGGAGCATAGCAATGAGTAACCCGATCCTTTCCTGGCGTCGCGTGCGGGCGCTGTGCGTCAAAGAGACGCGGCAGATCGTTCGCGATCCGAGTAGCTGGCTGATTGCGGTAGTGATCCCGCTGTTGCTGCTGTTTATTTTTGGTTACGGCATTAACCTCGACTCCAGCAAGCTGCGGGTCGGGATTTTACTGGAACAGCGTAGCGAAGCGGCGCTGGATTTCACCCACACCATGACCGGTTCGCCCTACATCGACGCCACCATCAGCGATAACCGTCAGGAACTGATTGCCAAAATGCAGGCGGGGAAAATTCGCGGTCTGGTGGTTATTCCGGTGGATTTTGCGGAACAGATGGAGCGCGCCAACGCCACCGCACCGATTCAGGTGATCACCGACGGCAGTGAGCCGAATACCGCTAACTTTGTGCAGGGGTATGTCGAAGGGATCTGGCAGATCTGGCAAATGCAGCGAGCGGAGGACAACGGGCAGACTTTTGAACCGCTTATTGATGTACAAACCCGCTACTGGTTTAACCCGGCGGCGATTAGCCAGCACTTCATTATCCCCGGTGCGGTGACCATCATCATGACGGTCATCGGCGCGATTCTCACCTCGCTGGTGGTGGCGCGAGAATGGGAACGCGGCACCATGGAGGCTCTGCTCTCTACGGAGATTACCCGCACGGAACTGCTGCTGTGTAAGCTCATACCCTACTATTTCCTCGGGATGCTGGCGATGTTGCTGTGTATGCTGGTGTCGGTGTTTATTCTCGGCGTGCCGTATCGCGGGTCGCTGCTGATTCTGTTTTTTATCTCCAGCCTGTTTTTACTCAGTACCCTGGGGATGGGGCTGCTGATTTCCACGATTACCCGCAACCAGTTCAATGCCGCTCAGGTCGCCCTGAACGCGGCTTTTCTGCCGTCGATTATGCTTTCCGGCTTTATTTTTCAGATCGACAGTATGCCCGCGGTGATCCGCGCGGTGACATACATTATTCCCGCACGTTATTTCGTCAGCACCCTGCAAAGCCTGTTCCTCGCCGGGAATATTCCGGTGGTACTGGTGGTGAACGTGCTGTTTTTGATCGCTTCGGCGGTGATGTTTATCGGCCTGACGTGGCTGAAAACCAAACGTCGGCTGGATTAGGGAGAAGAGCATGTTTCATCGCTTATGGACGTTAATCCGCAAAGAGTTGCAGTCGCTGCTGCGCGAACCGCAAACCCGCGCAATTCTGATTTTACCCGTGCTGATTCAGGTGATCCTGTTCCCGTTCGCCGCCACGCTGGAAGTGACCAACGCCACCATCGCCATCTACGATGAAGATAACGGCGAGCACTCGGTAGAACTTACTCAACGTTTTGCCCGCGCCAGCGCCTTTACCCATGTGCTGCTGCTGAAAAGCCCGCAGGAGATCCGCCCGACCATCGACACACAAAAGGCGTTACTACTTGTGCGTTTCCCGGCTGACTTCTCGCGCAAACTGGATACCTTCCAGACCGCGCCGTTGCAGTTGATCCTCGACGGGCGTAACTCCAACAGTGCGCAAATTGCCGCCAACTACCTGCAACAGATCGTCAAAAATTATCAGCAGGAGCTGCTGGAAGGAAAACCGAAACCCAACAACAGCGAGCTGGTGGTACGCAACTGGTATAACCCGAATCTCGACTACAAATGGTTTGTGGTGCCGTCGCTGATCGCCATGATCACCACTATTGGCGTGATGATCGTCACTTCACTTTCTGTTGCCCGCGAACGTGAACAAGGTACGCTCGATCAGTTACTGGTTTCGCCGCTCACCACCTGGCAGATATTCATCGGCAAGGCCGTACCGGCATTAATTGTCGCCACCTTCCAGGCCACCATTGTGCTGGCGATTGGTATCTGGGCGTATCAAATCCCCTTCGCCGGATCGCTGGCGCTGTTCTACTTTACGATGGTGATTTACGGTTTATCGCTGGTGGGATTCGGTCTGTTGATTTCATCACTCTGCTCGACACAACAGCAGGCGTTTATCGGCGTGTTTGTTTTTATGATGCCCGCCATTCTCCTTTCCGGTTACGTTTCGCCGGTGGAAAACATGCCAGTATGGCTGCAAAACCTGACGTGGATTAACCCTATTCGCCACTTTACGGACATTACCAAGCAGATTTATTTGAAGGATGCGAGTCTGGATATTGTGTGGAATAGTTTGTGGCCGCTACTGGTGATAACGGCCACGACAGGGTCAGCGGCGTACGCGATGTTTAGACGTAAGGTGATGTAACTTCTTATCTTTCGCCAGCAAAGACACTACCGCCGGGCCGGCAAGGATTGCCAGCCCTGCAATTGCCAGCAAAAAGTTGTTTTCCAGTACGCGGGACAACAGCCACAGCACAATCAGCGCTGCGCCAAAATACCAGGTCGTGGTCAGCTCTTCCAGCACGTCTGCCACCTCACGCCAGCGTTGCTCGGGGTGGCGCTGAAACACCAGCATCATCACTACCGTGACACAATACAGTGCGCATAATCCCACACCGACGTGAACCAGAGTCTTACTCATCCAGCCCACCACCAGCAGCGCCACTACCAGTAAATGCAACATAATCTGCCAGCAACTTAGACCCGTTGCGACACGAACACGTTGTTGCCACTTCATGGCTTCTCTCCTGAAGAATTTATCTCTACTTACTCAGAGTACCGAACTTTACGGAAAATTCCGTAAGACCGCACCTTTTTGTGACGCCGACTACACTATTTCAATGAGATAAGAGGCAAAGACAGGAAAATTATGCCCGATCAAACACAACAATTTTCGTTCAAGGTGCTCACCATCAATATTCACAAGGGCTTTACCGCGTTTAACCGACGCTTCATTTTGCCGGAACTTCGCGACGCCGTGCGTACCGTCAGCGCCGATATTGTTTGCCTGCAAGAAGTGATGGGCGCGCACGAAGTTCATCCGCTGCATGTGGAAAACTGGCCCGATACCTCGCACTACGAGTTTCTCGCCGACACTATGTGGAGCGATTTTGCCTACGGTCGCAATGCCGTATACCCGGAAGGGCATCACGGCAACGCTGTACTGTCGCGTTATCCCATTGAACATTATGAGAATCGCGATGTTTCGGTCGATGGTGCGGAAAAGCGCGGCGTGCTCTACTGCCGCATTGTGCCGCCGATGACCGGGAAAGCGATTCATGTGATGTGCGTACATCTGGGCCTGCGTGAGGCGCACCGTCAGGCGCAGCTTGCGATGCTCGCCGAATGGGTGAATGAGCTACCGGACGGCGAGCCGGTATTGGTGGCGGGTGATTTCAACGACTGGCGGCAAAAAGCTAATCATCCGTTAAAAGTGCAGGCCGGACTGGATGAGATTTTTACCCGCGCCCACGGACGCCCGGCGCGCACGTTTCCGGTGCAATTTCCTCTACTACGACTGGACAGGATCTACGTCAAAAATGCCAGTGCCAGCGCGCCAACCGCGTTGCCGCTGCGGACATGGCGACACCTTTCTGATCATGCCCCTTTAAGTGCGGAGATTCATTTATGAAATGTAGCTGGCGCGAAGGCAATAAGATCCAGTTGCTGGAAAATGGCGAGCAATATTATCCCGCGGTGTTTAAGGCGATTGGCGAGGCACAAGAACGTATCATTCTTGAAACGTTTATCTGGTTTGAGGATGACGTCGGCAAACAACTGCATGCGGCACTACTGGCAGCAGCGCAACGCGGGGTAAAAGCGGAAGTCTTACTTGATGGCTACGGTTCGCCGGATCTCAGCGATGAGTTTGTCAATGAACTGACGGCCGCTGGCGTGGTGTTCCGCTACTACGATCCCCGCCCTCGCCTTTTTGGTATGCGCACCAATGTGTTTCGCCGGATGCATCGCAAAATTGTGGTGATCGACGCGCGTATCGCCTTTATTGGCGGGCTGAATTACTCCGCCGAGCATATGTCCAGCTACGGCCCGGAGGCCAAACAGGATTACGCGGTACGCCTTGAAGGGCCGATTGTCGAAGATATTCTGCAATTTGAACTGGAAAACCTGCCAGGACAGAGCGCGGCACGACGCTGGTGGCGACGTCATCACAAAGCGGAAGAGAACCGCCAGCCGGGAGAAGCGCAGGTATTGCTGGTCTGGCGCGATAACGAAGAACATCGCGATGATATCGAACGCCACTATCTGAAAATGCTCACTCAGGCGCGGCGGGAAGTGATTATCGCCAACGCCTACTTCTTCCCCGGCTATCGATTTTTACACGCCTTGCGTAAAGCGGCACGGCGCGGAGTGCGGATCAAACTGATCATTCAGGGCGAACCGGATATGCCGATTGTCAGAGTCGGCGCGCGCTTGCTGTATAACTATCTGGTTAAAGGCGGCGTTCAGGTGTTTGAGTACCGCCGCCGCCCGCTCCATGGCAAAGTTGCATTGATGGACGATCACTGGGCGACAGTAGGGTCCAGTAATCTCGATCCGCTCAGTTTGTCACTGAATCTCGAAGCAAATGTCATCATCCACGATCGTCATTTTAACCAGACGCTGCGCGATAATCTGAACGGCATCATCGCCGCAGATTGTCAGCAGGTGGATGAAACCATGCTGCCGAAACGCACCTGGTGGAACCTGACTAAAAGCGTGCTGGCGTTCCACTTTTTACGCCACTTCCCGGCGCTGGTTGGCTGGCTTCCGGCACACACGCCACGTCTGGCGCAGGTTGACCCGCCCGCTCAGCCGACAATGGAAACGCAGGATCGGGTAGAAACTGAAAACACGGGGGTAAAACCCTGATGAGTAAATCACACCCGCGCTGGCGCTTAGCAAAGAAGATCCTCACCTGGCTGTTTTTTATCGCGGTGATTGTGTTGCTGGTGGTCTACGCCAAAAAGGTGGACTGGGAAGAGGTCTGGAAGGTCATCCGCGACTACAATCGCGTTGCGTTGCTCAGTGCGGTCGGGCTGGTGGTCGTCAGTTATCTGATTTACGGCTGCTATGATCTGCTCGCCCGCTTTTACTGCGGTCACAAACTGGCGAAGCGCCAGGTGATGCTGGTGTCGTTTATCTGCTACGCCTTCAACCTGACGCTCAGTACCTGGGTCGGCGGCATTGGTATGCGCTATCGTTTGTACTCCCGGCTAGGGTTACCGGGCAGCACTATTACGCGGATTTTCTCGCTCAGTATTACCACCAACTGGCTGGGCTATATTTTACTGGCAGGGATTATCTTCACCGCAGGCGTGGTGGAGTTGCCGGATCACTGGTATGTCGATCAAACCACGCTGCGTATTCTCGGCATTGGCTTATTGATGATTATCGCGGTTTATTTGTGGTTTTGCGCTTTCGCGAAGCACCGCCATATGACCATCAAAGGGCAAAAGCTGGTGCTGCCTTCATGGAAATTCGCCCTCGCCCAGATGCTGATTTCCAGCGTTAACTGGATGGTCATGGGAGCGATAATCTGGCTGTTACTTGGTCAAAGCGTGAACTATTTCTTTGTACTGGGCGTGTTGCTGGTTAGTAGTATTGCCGGGGTGATTGTGCATATTCCGGCGGGGATTGGTGTGCTGGAAGCGGTATTTATCGCGCTACTGGCTGGGGAGCATACATCCAAGGGCACAATTATCGCCGCCCTACTCGCTTACCGTGTGCTGTATTACCTTATCCCGCTGCTGCTGGCGCTGGTTTGCTATCTGGTACTGGAAAGCCAGGCGAAGAAGCTACGAGCGAAAAATGAAGCGGCGATGTGAAGTTTAGTTAAGTTCTTTAGTATGTGCATTTACGACTAATGAAAAAAACGCGTATGCCTTTGCCAGACAAGCGTTATAGCTATCGCGGCAAGTATCCCAAAGAAGCCGATAAAATAGTAATAGAGTGTTAATGCACCTGTAAAAGCGCAACGAACCGGACTCCACAACTCTTCGCTATGGCATTTTCCTGCCAGTTCAAGGAGCTTATTTCGTCCATGCGAGATAATGCCTGACCATAACACAATCATTAAGCAACTTATTACCCAAACGGGTCGTTCACTCATTAATGCGGCATCCATGATGATCACCAGGACCAGCTCTGCGGTTGTCACCAAACCCAAAGAGGTAATGAGCCATATGCCGTTTAATATCCTGGCCTCGTGCTGAAAATCTAATTTATTGCTGTTTTGCGAGTATGATTCCATTCTTTTAGTTGTCCTTAGAAAAAACATTAATATTCACCATCAATAAATTTAAAACCACGCATACAAAATATTTTTGTATTTATGGATACGGAAAACACTTCCGCTCGGCCATAAGGCATATTTTATACCTGGTACTTGTTAAGTGTCGTTTTTAGTAAGAAAAAAATCCCGACACATGGCCGGGATATTGATGGTGAAAAAGAATTAACGGCGGTTGCCGAAGATCCGCAACAACATCAGGAACAAGTTGATGAAGTCCAGATACAAGGTTAACGCGCCAAGAATGGAATATTTGCGCAGGTTCGACGTGTCGCGGGTATCAATCTGCTCACCCATATTTTTCAATTTCTGAGTGTCATACGCCGTCAATCCGACAAAGACAATCACGCCGATGTAGGTAACTGCCCACATCAATGCTTCGCTTTTCAGCCAGAAGTTGACCAGCGATGCCAGCACAATGCCGATTAACGCCATAAACAGCATATTGCCAAAGCCGCTTAGATCGCGCTTCGTGGTGTAACCGTACAGGCTCATTGCGCCAAACATCCCGGCAGTAACGACGAAAGTACTGGCGATAGAAGCAGCGGTATAGACAATGAAAATACTGGAAAGCGTAAGACCCGTCAGCGCCGAATAAAGCATAAAGAGCATCGTCGTTACACCTGCGCTCAGCTTTTGAATCATCGCTGATAACACAATAACCAATGCTAATTGCGCGATGATCAGACCGATTAAAAAGACACGGTTAGTGAACAACAGCTCCATCACGGCCGCGGAATTAGCCGCATACCAGGCAACAAATGCGGTCAGCAACAAGCCAACGGTCATCCAGCCATAGACTTGCGCCATATAAGTTTGCAAGCCAGCCCGGGGTTGTACAATTGAATCAGAACGTGGGAATCTGTCCATGACGATCTCCTGAAGATATAAGGAATATCTTAAGGATACTGCAAAATGATGAGGCTGTGCATCGACGCAGCGTAAACGCATGTACTGAGCGGTGAAATTGCCGGACGCAGCGGTGCCTTATCCGGCTAACAAAAAACTACCAGCGTTTTGCCGCCTGCTGATCGCTCTCCCGAGCTTCGACCCAGCGGTCGCCTTCCGGCGTGGCTTCGCGCTTCCAGAACGGTGCGCGGGTTTTGAGATAATCCATAATAAACTGCCCGGCTTCAAACGCACTGCTGCGATGCGCACTGGTGACACCGACAAAAACGATTTCATCGCCCGGCCATAATTCCCCGATGCGGTGAATCACCGTGACGCGCCCCAGCGGCCAGCGGTTACGCGCTTCATCGACAATTTCTGCCAGTGCTTTTTCAGTCATCCCCGGATAGTGTTCGAGGGTTAATGCTTTGACGCTGTCGCCAAGGTTATGGTTGCGCACCTTACCGGTAAAGGTGACTACCGCACCGTCTTCATCACGCTCCGCCAGCCACGGATACTCTTCTCCTACGCTGAATGGCTGCGGGCCGACAACAATTTTGGTTTCTGCCATCTTAACCTCCGGTTACCGGCGGGAAGAAAGCCACTTCGTCGCCGTCAGTCAGCGGATGGTCAAGACTCACCAGCGTCTGGTTGACGGCAGCCAGCAATTTGCCATCTTCCAGCGCCAGCGCCCAGCGATCGCTCTGCGCAGCCAGATGTTGGCGTAACGCTTCAACGGTTGGGAAATCCGCAGCCACTTCGGTTGCATCTGTTCCCACCAACTCGCGCACCTGGGCGAAAAAAAGAACTTTAATCATCCGCTTCCACCTTAAAGTCACCCGACTTGCCGCCGCTCTTCGCCAGCAAACGTACCGGACCAATTACCATATCTTTTTGCACCGCTTTGCACATGTCATAAATGGTCAGCGCCGCCACGGAGGCCGCGGTTAACGCTTCCATTTCGACACCGGTTTTCCCGGTCAGGCGGCATAAGGTTTCTATACGTACCCGATTGTGCTCCGGCTCGGCCTGTAAATTGACTTCAACTTTGCTGAGCATCAGCGGGTGACACAGCGGGATCAGATCCCAGGTGCGTTTTGCCGCCTGAATACCGGCGATACGCGCAGTGGCAAATACGTCGCCTTTGTGGTGGCGACCATCAATAATCATCGCCAGCGTCTCGCTGCGCATGGTGACAAAGGCTTCCGCCCGCGCTTCACGCACGGTTTCCGCTTTGGCGGAGACATCCACCATGTGTGCTTCGCCAGCGGCGTTGATATGGGTCAGTTGCGACATACTTATTTCTTCAAATGTGGATGGAAATTGCATGGACGTGTACGGGCATCGAGCTGCGGCGCGATGATATTTTCCCACGCGGTGCGGCACGCTTTGGTCGAACCCGGCATGGCGAAAATCAGCGTTTTGTTAGCGACGCCCGCTACCGCACGAGATTGCAACGTTGAGGTGCCAATCTCTTCAAACGACAACATCCGGAACACTTCACCAAAACCTTCAACTTCACGGTCGAACAACGGCAGCAGCGCTTCGGGAGCCTGATCTCCTTCCGTCAGGCCAGTCCCCCCCGTAATCAATACCACTTGTACATCGTCGCTGGCGATCCACGCAGATACCTGAGCGCGAATAGCGTAGCGGTTTTCTTTCACAATGGCTTTATCGACAACGTGATGGCCCGCTTCCTGCGCCGAATCGCGCAGATAGTGACCGGAGGTATCGTCTTCTTCACCACGACGATTAGAAACCGTAAGAATAGCAATACGGGTCGGGATAAATTCAGTGCTTACCTGACTCATCTGATCTCTCCTTTTGACGTTTTAGCCGCCAATGTACGATAAGTTTTGCGTAATACCGGTGTTGTTTTGATGCAGGAAATGGGTCTGTTTCTTCTCCCGCAGCGCCGCTGAAATACGCGCTTCCAGCGCCTGTTGCTGGGTATCGTCTTCCAGCAGATCGCGCAGGTTAACGCCGCCTTCACCAAACAGGCAGAGATGGAGTTTACCAATGGAGGAAACGCGCAGGCGGTTGCAAGTGGCGCAGAAGTCTTTTTCATACGGCATGATAAGGCCAATCTCTCCGGCGTAATCCGGATGACAAAAGACTTGCGCGGGACCGTCGCTGCGTTGACGTAATTGGTGGATCCAGCCGCGACGCAGTAGCTCGTCACGCAGAACCTGACCAGAGATGTGATGCTTACGGAAGAGCTCGCTGCCCTCACCCGTTTCCATCAATTCGATGAAACGCAGCTGGATAGGGCGATGCTGGATCCAGTTCAGAAAGGTGTCGAGCTGATGATGATTAACATCACGCATCAGCACGGTATTGACTTTGACCTTCTCAAAACCGGCCTCAAATGCAGCATCGATCCCTGCCATGACCTGGTTAAATTTATCCTGCCCGGTAATGGCATGAAACTGGCGAGCGTCAAGGCTATCAACGCTGACGTTGATGCCAGTAAGTCCCGCATCGCGCCAGTTCGCCACATCGCGTTCCAGACGGTAACCATTGGTGGTGACCGCAATCTGGCGGATAGCGTCGTTTTCCCGCACAGCGGCGATGATATCGGTAAAGTCGCGGCGTAAAGACGGCTCACCGCCTGTCAGGCGCACTTTTTCGGTGCCCAGACTGGCAAAGGCGCGCGTAACCCGGCGAATTTCATCGACGGTAAGAAAGCCTTTATTGGTGACGCCGCTCGGTTTGTAGCCATCCGGCAGGCAGTAGGTGCAACGAAAGTTACACACATCAGTAATCGACAGGCGCAAGTAGTAAAACTTACGCGCAAATGCATCAGTCAGTTGTGAAGCCATGTACACCTTTCCAGATACGGGAGGCGAAGTCATTTCTTTCTTCGCCCTGGTGGCAATCTTTACGAGCATTGTCACGGCCAAAGCACCGTATCAGTTGACCCAGGTGCAGAGGCTAGAGTGTTTAGTGGTTAAGCCGATACTAGCGTGTAAATGAGATTTTTACCATCCACACTTTCGCTATGTAATCATGTATATAGCGTCATGATCGTGCTATTTCGCTACAGAATAAGGGAAAATGGCGGTTTTACTTTGATATACATCATCAGAGAGGCATAGCGTGCATCGTCCTTTAGAGGTAGAAGAAAATAGTTTGTATCCTCAATATTGGCAGGTTAATTGCTGTTTCCCCGCAATTTGCGCTACTGTAGCGCGGATAATCTGACTCCAGGAAACTATATGCGCAATCGTACGCTGGCTGATCTTGATCGTGTCGTTGCTCTCGGCGGAGGGCATGGGCTGGGACGCGTTCTCTCATCACTTTCGTCTTTGGGTTCTCGTTTAACGGGTATCGTCACCACCACGGATAATGGTGGCTCGACGGGGCGTATTCGCCGCTCAGAAGGCGGTATTGCCTGGGGCGATATGCGTAACTGCCTCAACCAGCTGATAACTGAACCCAGCGTCGCTTCCGCAATGTTTGAATATCGTTTCGGCGGTAATGGCGAACTTTCCGGGCATAACCTTGGAAACCTGATGCTGAAGGCACTGGATCACCTTAGCGTGCGACCTCTTGAAGCGATCAATCTGATTCGCAATCTGCTGAAAGTGGACGCACATTTGATTCCGATGTCGGAGCATCCTGTTGATCTGATGGCGATTGACGATCAGGGGCATGAAGTTTACGGCGAGGTCAATATCGACCAGTTAACTACGCCGATTCAGGAGTTACTGTTAACGCCTAATGTACCCGCAACCCGTGAGGCGGTTCACGCTATCAATGAAGCGGATCTCATCATTATTGGGCCTGGCAGTTTTTATACCAGCCTGATGCCAATTCTGCTGCTGAAGGAAATCGCACAGGCATTACGCCGCACGCCAGCGCCGATGGTCTATATCGGCAATCTGGGGCGTGAGTTGAGTTTACCTGCGGCTAATTTGAAGCTGGAAAGCAAGCTGGCAATTATGGAGCAGTATGTCGGTAAAAAGGTCATTGATGCGGTCATCGTCGGGCCAAAAGTGGATGTCTCGGCGGTGAAAGAGCGGATTGTGATTCAGGAGGTACTGGAGGCCAGCGATATTCCGTATCGTCATGACCGCCAGTTGTTGCATAGCGCGCTGGAAAAGGCATTACAGGCTTTAGGTTAACACGAAGCCGGAAGAATATTCCGGCTTCGTCATCTTGTCACGACGCGGCAATGAACAATTCACGCAGCTGATGCAACTGGTCACGAATTTGCGCCGCTTCTTCGAACTCCAGATTTTGCGCGTGTTGCATCATCAGCCCTTCCAGTTCATGGATTTTCTGCTGCAACGCTTTCGGCGACATATCCATCGGCACATTATCCGGCTCAACAATCGGTCGCGATTTTCCTCTGCCCTTCGCTTTGGTTTTGGCAATGTTCTGCCCCAACGCCAGGATATCGACCACTTTCTTGTTCAAGCCTTGCGGCGTAATGCCGTGTTCCTCGTTGTACTTCTGCTGTTTCTCGCGGCGACGTTCGGTTTCGCCAATCGCTTTCGCCATTGACGGGGTGATCTTATCGCCGTAGAGAATCGCTTTACCGTTAACGTTACGCGCCGCACGACCAATAGTCTGGATCAACGAACGTTCGGAACGCAGGAAGCCTTCTTTGTCAGCGTCGAGGATCGCCACCAGCGACACTTCCGGCATATCCAGACCTTCGCGCAGTAAGTTGATCCCCACCAGCACGTCGAACTCGCCCAGACGCAAGTCGCGGATGATTTCCATACGCTCGACGGTGTCGATATCCGAGTGAAGATAACGCACGCGCTCGCCGTGTTCTTCGAGATATTCCGTGAGATCTTCCGCCATCCGCTTGGTCAGAGTTGTAACCAGTACGCGTTCGTTAATTGCCGCTCGCTGACGAATCTCCGAAAGAAGATCATCGACCTGTGTCGCCACCGGCCGCACTTCAATTATCGGGTCAAGCAATCCGGTTGGACGCACCACCTGATCCACCACATCGCCGCCGGATTTTTCCAGCTCGTAATTACCCGGCGTCGCCGAAACATAGATGGTTTGCGGCGCTAATGCTTCGAACTCTTCAAATTTCAGCGGACGGTTATCCAGCGCTGATGGCAGGCGGAAGCCGTACTCCACCAGCGTCTCTTTACGCGCCCGGTCACCGCGATACATGCCGCCAATTTGCGGAATGGTGACGTGTGATTCATCGACCACCAGCAGCCCATCGGCAGGCAGGTAATCAAACAGCGTCGGCGGTGGCTCACCCGGTCCACGACCGGAGAGGAAGCGCGAGTAGTTCTCAATCCCCGAACAGTAGCCCAGCTCGTTCATCATCTCCAGATCAAACTGGGTACGCTGGGTCAGCCGCTGCTCTTCCAGCAGTTTGTTGTTTTCCAATAGCACTTTACGTCTGGCGGCCAGCTCTTCTTTGATCTCCTCCATCGCCTGGACGATGCGCTCGCGTGGCGTGACGTAGTGCGTTTTCGGGTAGATGGTAAAACGTGGAATAGTGGAAACAATCTGCCCGGTGAGCGGGTCAAATAACGACAATCGTTCCACTTCCTCGTCAAACAGCTCCACGCGAAGTGCAATGTCATCCGATTCTGCCGGGAAGATATCAATCACCTCACCACGAACGCGGAAAGTACCACGCTGGAATGCCTGATCATTACGAGCGTATTGCAGCTCCGCCAGTCGGCGCAGGATCGCGCGCTGATCGATAATCATGCCGACCGTGAGATGGAGCATCATCTTGAGATATAAATCAGGATCGCCCAGACCATAAATCGCGGAAACAGAGGCCACTACAACCACATCACGCCGCTCCAGCATCGCTTTGGTGGCGGACAAACGCATCTGTTCAATATGTTCGTTAACCGAGGCATCTTTCTCAATGAAGGTGTCGGAACTCGGTACATAGGCTTCCGGCTGATAGTAGTCGTAGTAGGAGACGAAATATTCCACCGCGTTTTCCGGGAAGAACTCTTTCATTTCGCCATACAGCTGGGCCGCCAGCGTTTTGTTGGGCGCAAGTACCATGGTAGGGCGCTGAAGATCAGCAATGACATTGGCAATGGTGAAGGTTTTCCCGGAGCCAGTCACGCCAAGTAACGTCTGGTGCGCCAGGCCATCTTCCAGCCCCTCTTCGAGACGTCGAATCGCCTCTGGCTGATCGCCAGAAGGTTTAAAAGCGGAATTCAGTTTGAACGGTTTACTCATGAGTCGCTACCTGAAGGAGTTGGGCGGGCAGGTATGTAATTTTACTCGTCGTACTTAATTATGCCAACAAATTATACTGGATAAAAAAACAGTTCCTCACCATAATATTTCTGTTACAGCGTAAACTCCGCTGTCAATCATGAGCAAAATTTACTCTGTGACGAGATAAAACTCCGGCCTTACCGGGTTATCCCCAAAGCAACGGCTTTTTTAACATTTGTCAAGATGAGTGATGACAGTTTTATGGCAAGAGATGCCTCTTCAGTGACTGCCATTGCAATTATCTAACCAGTTAAAAAATAAAAGATATTTCTTTGAGCCGTCTTTAACGCCAATTCGCGTGCAAGCCGCGTATTCTCTCGCTTGCCTCGTGTTTTCTAACTCTAATACACATGGTTATCCACAGGAATAGTGGATAACTGTCTGCAGCCCCTATCCCCCGCCGCCTGGGCAATTCCCACATACATCGCATGATGCGGAAGTAAAATTTTTTTCGTGATTATTTTAGAATTTAATTGGTTAAATTGCAGTCAATCGAAGACGCGATCTCGCTCGCAATTTAACCAAATACAGGATGGCTACAACAAGGCAAGGTTTATGTACTTTCCGGTTGCCGCATTTTCTGGATTTTCTGCAAGCCAGGGGATCTCTCCCAGCAGCGGCGCGGGAATCATGCGGGTGAGCGTGGTCATATATTCAGCGTGACGTTTTCCCGGAGGCGTGACATCATTCGCCACCCAACCCGCCAGAGTCAGCCCGGCGTGTTGTATTGCCTGTGCCGTCAACATCGCGTGATTAATACAGCCGAGTTTCACACCAACTACCAGTATCACCGGCAGTTGTTCCTGTGTTACCCAATCTGCAAAAGTGAAAGTGTCAGAAAGCGGCGTAAACCAGCCGCCAGCACCTTCCACTAACACCCAGTCAGCCTGTTGTTCAAGCGCGCGTAATCCGGCGCTCATTACCAATGATTCTATCGGCCTGCCCTCTTGTGCGCTGATGATGTGCGGCGAAGTGGGTTCTGCGAAGGTGTAAGGATTTACCGTTGCGTAATCCAGCTGCAGGCTGCTGTTGCGCTGTAACGCCAGCGCGTCACTATTACGTAAGCCTTCCGGGGTCTTTTCGCTGCCAGAGGCGACCGGTTTATAACCTGCCGTCCGATAACCTGCTGCCTTCGCGGCTTGTAAAAGTGCACAACTGGCGACAGTTTTCCCCACTTCGGTATCCGTTCCGGTGACAAAATAACGTTTACTCACGAGCAATCACTCCCAAAAAAAGATGATACGTCAGAGGATATCGCCCCTGTTGTTGCGGCCATGCCAGTTGCAATCGCTGCAACTGCGAACGCGTTAATATTCGTGGGTAGCGCCCTTCATGAAGATGCGTGGCACCGATGCCTTTCAGCGAACGCATAGCACTGAGCGCATCATCAAACCACAGCGTGATGGGCTGAATATGATGTTGATAATGCACTCCGTTCAGCGACTGTTCGATTTCATCTGGCGGTAAAAAGCGATTAGCATGCGGGCGCTCGTCCACCGCCTGCCACGCCTGATGTAATTCAGGGAGCGATCCCTGCACCAGCGTGGTAAATGCGACCACGCCTCCGGGGCGCACCACCCGATACAGCTCGCGAAGTGCCGTGGATAAATTACCGCACCACTGCACCGCGAGATTGCTCCATGCAAGATCGAACGTCGCAGTCGCTAACGGCAGGGATTCGATATCTCCCGCCAGATAATGGTCTGCGGCATCTTTATGGCGTGCCTGAACAAGCATTGGCGGCGAGAGATCTAACGCCGTCACCTGCGCGTGACGCTCTCTCCAATGGCGGCTCATCCAGCCAGGTCCACAACCCGCGTCCAGTACGTGGGTGTATTTACGCTGTGGGAGCGTTGCCAGTAAGACGTCAGCACTCTGGCGCTGTAACTCTGCGTGTTGCTCATAGTGCGCGGCTGCCCGACCAAATGCCGCTGCAATGGCTTGTTTATTAACCGTTGCCATGCAGCACCTCCAGCAGACGGTCGATATCCTGCATTTCATGCGCGGCGGTTAGTGTTAAGCGCAGTCGCGCAGTACCAGCGGGTACGGTTGGCGGGCGAATCGCCGTGACCCAGCAGCCTTGCTGGCGCAGTTTTTCTGCCAGTTGTAACGCACGGCTGTTATCACCAACAATCAATGGCTGGATGGCGCTGCATGAATCAGCAAGCGTAAACGGCAAATCCTGTACTCCGGCACGAAAACGCCTAATGAGTGCCGCCAGTTTTTCGCGCCGTGCATCACCCTCATCACTGCGAATGACCGCCAGCGATGCACGTAATGCCTGCGCCTGAGCGGGCGGCATACTGGTGCTGTAGATAAGATGGCGGGCGAATTGCAGCAGATAATCCGCCACCGTACTGGAGCAAAGCACCGCTGCCCCGCTGACGCCAAATCCTTTGCCAAAAGTCACCACCAGCAATTCTGGTTTTACCTTTTGCAGCCAGCAGCTGCCACGCCCCTGCTCCCCGATAACGCCCGTGCCGTGGGCATCATCGACCATCAACCAGCCATTGTGCTGTTGCGTTACTTGCTGGATTTCCGCCAGTGGCGGACTATCGCCGTCCATGCTGAACACGCCTTCTGTCACCACCAGTTGCTGCCCCGGACAGGGGGAAGCAAGCAGTCGCGCCAGATGAGTAACATCGTTATGAACAAAACGGCGAAGCTGCGACGGGCTTAAACTGGCAGCTTCCAGCAATGAGGCGTGACTCAGCCGATCGGCAACAATACGGTCCTCTTTCGCCGTCATCGCGGTAATAACTGCCTGGTTAGCGGCAAAACCAGAGATAAACAGCAGTGCCCGCGAATAGCCCAGCCACTCGGCCAGTTCTTCTTCCAGCGCCTGATGCGCCACGCTATAACCGCTGACGTGACCGGAACCGCCGCTACCGACGCCAAATTGCTCCGCACTCTGCTTCCAGGCACGGATAATTTGCGGATGATGGCTTAAACCTAAATAATCGTTACTGGAAAAGTTCAGATACTGGCGATCGTCCGCCACCAGCCAGCGTCCGGCCCCTTGCGCCACTGGATAACGGCGACGCAGGGCGTCGGCAGCACGCCGCGCATCGAGCGCCGCGTTGATTTTATCCTGCCAGCTCATAGTGCTGCCGCGTTGTAATATTCGTCAGTGTCCGGGGTCATCAGTGCCTGCTCCAGACGCTGCTGTTGTTCGTTATCCCCTGCCAGCACGGCAGTTTGCTGCGGATTTAGCCCCAGTTTGCGGAACAGTTGCAGGTCTTTATCTTCTTCCGGATTCGGCGTGGTTAGCAGTTTGCAACCGTAGAAAATCGAGTTTGCGCCAGCCATAAAGCACATTGCCTGAGTCTGTTCGTTCATCTGCTCGCGTCCGGCAGAAAGGCGCACGTAAGAGGTCGGCATCATGATCCGCGCTACGGCAATGGTGCGAATAAAATCAAAGGCATCGACATCATCGTTATCCGCCAGTGGAGTGCCTTTCACCTTCACCAGCATGTTGATTGGCACGCTTTCCGGCGGCGTCGGCAGGTTTGCCAGTTGCAGTAATAATCCGGCGCGATCTTTTACCGTTTCGCCTAAACCCACAATGCCACCTGAGCAGACTTTGATCCCGGCATCGCGCACTTTTTCCAGCGTATCAAGGCGTTCCTGATAAGTACGTGTGGTGATGATATTGCCGTAAAACTCCGGCGAGGTGTCGAGGTTGTGGTTGTAGTAATCCAGCCCGGCGTTCGCAAGGCGCTGCGCCTGAGATTCACTCAACGTACCCAGCGTCATACACGCCTCCAGGCCCATCGCTTTTACTCCCTGCACCATTTGTTCCAGGTAGGGCATATCGCGTTCGTGGGGATTCTTCCACGCCGCGCCCATGCAGAAGCGCGTCGATCCTGCCGCTTTCGCTTTGCGCGCCGACTCCAGCACCTGTTCAACTTCCATCAACCGCTCGGCTTCCAGCCCGGTTTTGTAGCGCGAGCTTTGCGGGCAGTATTTGCAATCTTCCGGACAAGCTCCGGTCTTAATTGACAGCAAAGTGCTGACCTGCACCTGACGTGGATCGAAATGCTGACGATGCACCTGCTGCGCTTCAAACAGCAGATCCAGCAACGGTTTTTCAAATAATTCTGTGACTTGCGACAATGTCCAGCGTGGGCGGTGAGCCATGGGGCTTCTCCAAAACGTGTTTTTTGTTGTTAATTCGGTGTAGACTCGTAAACCTAAATCTTTTCAATTTGGTTTACAAGTCGATTATGACAACGGACGATCTTGCCTTTGACCAACGCCATATCTGGCACCCATACACATCCATGACCTCCCCGCTACCGGTTTATCCGGTGGCGAGCGCCGAAGGTTGCGAGCTAATTTTGTCTGACGGCAGACGCCTGGTTGACGGTATGTCGTCCTGGTGGGCGGCGATCCACGGTTACAATCACCCGCAGCTTAATGCGGCTATGAAGTCGCAAATTGATGCCATGTCGCATGTGATGTTTGGCGGTATCACTCATGCGCCAGCCATTGAGCTGTGCCGCAAACTGGTGGCGATGACGCCGCAACCGCTGGAATGCGTTTTTCTCGCGGACTCCGGTTCCGTAGCGGTGGAAGTGGCGATGAAAATGGCGTTGCAGTACTGGCAAGCCAAAGGCGAAGCGCGCCAGCGTTTTCTGACCTTCCGCAATGGTTATCATGGCGATACCTTTGGCGCGATGTCGGTGTGCGATCCGGATAACTCAATGCACAGTCTGTGGAAAGGCTATCTGCCAGAAAACTTGTTTGCTCCCGCCCCGCAAAGCCGCATGGATGGTGAATGGGATGAACGCGATATGGTGGGCTTTGCCCGCCTGATGGCGGCGCATCGTCATGAAATCGCCGCAGTGATCATTGAACCGATTGTCCAGGGCGCAGGTGGGATGCGCATTTACCATCCGGAATGGTTAAAACGAATCCGCAAAATGTGCGATCGTGAAGGTATCTTGCTGATTGCCGACGAGATCGCCACCGGATTTGGTCGTACCGGCAAACTGTTTGCCTGTGAACATGCAGAAATCGCGCCGGACATTTTGTGCCTCGGTAAAGCCTTAACTGGCGGCACGATGACCCTTTCCGCCACGCTCACCACGCGCGAGGTTGCGGAAACCATCAGTAACGGCGAAGCCGGCTGCTTTATGCATGGGCCAACTTTTATGGGCAATCCGCTGGCCTGCGCAGCAGCAAACGCCAGCCTGGCGATTCTTGAATCTGGCGACTGGCAGCAGCAGGTGGCGGCTATTGAAGCGCAGCTACGCGAGCAACTTGCCCCCGCCTGTGACGCCGAAATGGTTGCCGATGTGCGCGTACTGGGGGCAATCGGTGTGGTCGAAACCACTCGTCCGGTGAATATGGCAGCGCTGCAAAAATTCTTTGTCGAACAGGGTGTCTGGATCCGGCCTTTTGGCAAACTGATTTACCTGATGCCGCCCTATATTATTCTCCCGCAACAGTTGCAGCGTCTGACCGCAGCGGTTAATCGTGCGGTGCAGGATGAAACATTTTTTTGCCAATAACGGGAAGTCAGCGTGAGGGTTTCTGGCTACACTTTCTGCAAACTAGAAAGGAGGGTTCATGAAACTCATCAGTAATGATCTGCGCGATGGCGATAAGTTGCCGCATCGTCATGTCTTTAACGGCATGGGTTACGATGGCGATAATATTTCACCGCATCTGGCGTGGGATGATGTTCCTGCGGGAACGAAAAGTTTTGTTGTCACCTGCTTTGACCCGGACGCGCCAACCGGCTCCGGCTGGTGGCACTGGGTCGTTGTTAACTTACCCGCTGATACCCGCGTATTACCGCAAGGGTTTGGCTCTGGTCTGGTAGCAATGCCTGACGGCGTTTTGCAGACGCGTACCGACTTTGGTAAAGCCGGATACGGTGGCGCAGCGCCGCCGAAAGGCGAAACCCATCGCTACATTTTTACCGTTCACGCGCTGGATGTAGAACGTATTGATGTCGATGAAGGTGCCAGCGGCGCGATGGTCGGGTTTAACGTCCATTTCCACTCTCTGGCAAGCGCCTCGATTACTGCGATGTTTAGTTAATCACTCTGCCAGATGGCGCTATGCCATCTGGTATCACTTAAAGGTATTAAAAACAACTTTTTGTCTTTTTACCTTCCCGTTTCGCTCAAGTTAGTATAAAAAAGCAGGCTTCAACGGATTCATTTTTCTATTTCATAGCCCGGAGCAACCTGTGAACACATTTTCAGTTTCCCGTCTGGCGCTGGCATTGGCTTTTGGCGTGACGCTGACCGCCTGTAGCTCAACACCGCCCGATCAACGTCCTTCTGATCAAACCGCGCCTGGTACCTCTTCTCGCCCGATTCTGTCGGCAAAAGAAGCGCAGAATTTCGATGCTCAACACTATTTTGCATCCCTGACACCAGGTGCGGCAGCGTGGAATCCTTCCCCGATTACCCTGCCTGCACAACCTGACTTTGTTGTCGGCCCGGTGGGTACTCAAGGTGTAACGCATACCACGATTCAGGCGGCGGTAGATGCGGCAATTATCAAGCGTACCAACAAGCGCCAGTATATTGCCGTGATGCCTGGTGAGTATCAGGGAACGGTGTATGTCCCTGCCGCTCCGGGTGGAATTACTCTGTACGGTACAGGTGAAAAACCGATTGATGTGAAGATTGGGCTTTCCCTTGATGGGGGCATGAGCCCCGCCGACTGGCGTCACGACGTCAACCCGCGCGGCAAATATATGCCAGGTAAACCAGCGTGGTATATGTACGATAGCTGCCAGAGCAAACGCAGCGACAGTATCGGCGTTCTCTGCTCTGCGGTCTTCTGGTCACAAAACAATGGCCTGCAACTGCAAAACCTGACCATCGAAAACACGCTGGGCGATAGCGTAGATGCGGGTAACCATCCGGCGGTGGCACTGCGTACTGATGGCGACAAAGTGCAGATCAATAACGTCAACATTCTCGGTCGTCAGAATACCTTCTTTGTCACCAACAGTGGTGTGCAAAACCGTCTGGAAACCAACCGTCAGCCGCGTACTCTGGTGACCAACAGTTACATTGAAGGGGATGTGGATATCGTTTCTGGTCGCGGCGCAGTGGTGTTCGATAACACCGAATTCCGCGTGGTGAACTCCCGTACCCAGCAAGAAGCGTATGTGTTTGCACCGGCTACGCTGTCCAACATTTACTACGGTTTCCTCGCCGTAAACAGCCGTTTCAATGCTTCCGGTGATGGCGTGGCGCAACTGGGCCGCTCGCTGGATGTTGATGCCAATACCAACGGTCAGGTGGTGATCCGTGATAGTGCCATCAACGAAGGTTTTAACACAGCCAAACCGTGGGCTGATGCGGTGATCTCTAATCGTCCGTTTGCGGGTAACACCGGCAGCGTTGATGATAACGACGAAGTACAGCGCAATCTGAATGACACTAACTACAACCGCATGTGGGAATACAATAACCGCGGCGTGGGTAGCAAAGTGGTTGCAGAGGCGAAGAAGTAAAAAAGAAAACCCGATAGTCTGAACCATCGGGTTAATGAAACTGGGCGCTATATTTCATAGCGCTTTTTTTACATCTGACGGTTTTTATTGAAGTTAATCAAACTACCCGCCTTGATAATCTCGCGCTCTTCGGCCGTCAGGCTTTCCATGTAAAGCGTAATTTCCGTTACCGGCGCATCTTCATGGATCACATAACCTTTAAACGTCGTACCCGGATTATCCAGCGCTGCTTTAATGCCAGGGATGTAAATGTAATCACCTACGTCAAAGTTCGGTGCTTCCGCCATTTGCAGCGGTAACATCCCCCAGTTGATGACGTTAGAACGGTAGCGTTTAGTCGCGTACTCCTCGGCAATATTCGCCAGACCGCCAATCACACGCTGGCAGCTCGCCGCCTGCTCACGCGCAGAACCATCGCCTGGTTTCACCGCATAGACCATGCTGCCAATTTCAGTTTGCAGCGGATCAATATGCTCCTGACCAGCAATCTGCTTAATGCGCGCAAACACCTCTGTCAGCTCGCTGACATTCCCCGCCAGACGCTGATTTTCCAGTTCAGCAGTCGCTTTACTTCTGCCAACATAACCTGGATCGCGACGTGACAGGGTAAACTCCGCCAGACCAATCGGATTTGAACGATAAGAAGAGGTTTCACCGGAAGGAATCAATTCGTCGGTGGTGGTCACTTCGTCGAGGATCTTCGAGCACACTTTGAGGACGATATTGTCAGTCAGCGCACCCAATTCCGGCCAGTCTTTAATGTTCGGTCCGTAAATCAGCGGTTGCTGAGTTGCCCCTTTCACAAAGCCCTGATAAACACGGTTTTTATACGGCGTTACATCGAAGGCGTACTCCGGCACGTTGTCCCAGCAATCAAGTTCGCTGGCAGAGGTTAAATAGCCACCGTTTGCCGCAGTCGCAGCGATAGAACGAGCGTCCATCAACGCCACCGCTGACATCTGCCCATTAGCTGGCTTAGAGCCTTCGCGGTTCGGGAAGTTACGTGTGGTGTGGCGAATACTCAAACCGTTGTTGATTGGCGTATCGCCCGCGCCAAAGCATGGGCCGCAGAACGCGGTTCTGATGATTGCGCCTGCGCCAATCAAATCTGCTACCACACCTTTTTTGGCGAGATCCATAAACACCGGCTGTGATGACGGGTAAACCGCTAACGAGAAGGTGTCATTGCCACAGGATTGACCGCGCAGTGCATTCGCCGCCGCGATGACGTTTTCGTAGTTACCGCCAGAACAGCCCGCGATAATCCCCTGCTGCACTTTCAGGCGACCGTTTTCGACTTTATCCAGCAGCGAGAGTTTGGCTTTACCGTGCGCCACGCGCTCGGACTCAATTTCAATCTCACGCAGAATATCGGTCAGGTTCTGGTTCAGCGTGTCGATTTCATACACGTTGCTCGGGTGAAACGGCAGCGCAATCATTGGTTTGATGGCGCTTAAATCAACGCTGATGCAGCCATCGTAGTACGCCATCGGTTGAGGGTTAAGCTGGCAGTAATCCTGGCCGCGACCGTGCAGCGCCAGCCAGTTATGGACTTCTTCATCGGTTTGCCAGACAGAACTTAAACAGGTCGTTTCCGTGGTCATAACGTCAACGCTGTTACGGAAATCGGTAGAGAGCGCAGCAACACCGGGACCTACGAATTCCATCACTTTGTTTTTGACGTAGCCGTTTTTGAACACGGCACCGATGATAGCCAGCGCCACATCCTGTGGCCCCACATACGGCGCTGGTTTTCCGGTCAGATGCACCGCAACAACTCCCGGATAGTCGATATCCCAGGTGTCATTAAGCAATTGTTTTACCAACTCGCCGCCGCCCTCACCGACTGCCATTGTCCCTAATGCACCGTAACGGGTGTGGCTGTCTGACCCGAGGATCATTTTGCCGCCGCCTGCCATCATCTCACGCATATATTGATGGATGACCGCAATATGCGGAGGCACAAAAATACCGCCATAACGCTGAGCCGCCGATAAACCAAAAACATGGTCATCACCGTTAATGGTGCCACCGACGGCGCAAAGTGAGTTATGGCAGTTGGTCAGCACATACGGCAGCGGGAAACGTTCCATACCGGACGCTTTAGCGGTCTGTACAATACCAACAAAGGTAATATCGTGAGAGGCTAATGAATCAAACTTAATTTTAAGTTTATCCATATTTCCGGACGTATTATGAGAAGAGAGAATAGACCAGGAAATAGTGCCTTTTTTTGCTTCTTCTTTTTTAATTTCGCCGGTGAAATGTTCTTCGGCAATTATTTCGTTATTACTGGCGAGAAACACGCCTTTTTCAGATAACTTGATCATCAAATGCTCCAGATATCTGCGCACCGAGAAGTGCGCAGAAAGATAATAAATGGATATACTCTAAATAATTCGAGTTGCAGGAAGGCGACAAGCGAGTGAATCCCCAGGAGCTTACATAAGTAAGTGACTGAGGTGAGCGAACGCAGACGCAGCACATGCAACTTGAAGTATGACGAGTATATTTACAGCATGTTCCAGCCGATCAGCATATTCCACCACCACACGCCGAGGGTGATATGCACCAGGAAGGTTAATATCGTCAGTACCGCACCGACCAACCACCAGGATTTAATATCGTTATAACCCACGCCAAAGATGACCGGACCTGCCGCGCCGCCATAGTGAGTAACCATGCCGCCATAGGAGTTGGAGAACAACAGTGCCAGCGCGGTTAACATTAACGGTGCGCCGGAGACGTTCGCCAGCATGGCAAATACCGGTAACATAGCAACGATATAGGCACTACCGGAAGCGAAGAAATAACGAACGATGATGCTGAGGAAAATAATAACGAAGAAAGCAACGTTACCGTGACCATCAAATGCCAGGTTATTTTTAAAGACTTCAGCTAACCATTCGAAGAATTTAACTTTCGATAATAAGGAGCTTAAGCCGATAATACCGCCGTACCAGATTAAGGTATTCCAGCCGCCTTTATTTTTAACCACGTCTTCCCAGGTAACGATACCCAGCAGCAGCATGGTCGCCATAACAACGATTGCCACGGTGGATTCATCAACCCCCAGGGACTTACTGAAAATCCAGCCCAGCAGCGCCAGCACAAAGACACCGAGCAGCATTTTTTCGCGGATTTTCATCGGTCCCAGTTCGGCAAGGCCCGCTTTGGCGATGGTTTTATTATCCACCTTCTTAATTTCTGGCGGATACATGGTGTAAATCACCAGCGGGGTGACCAGCAGCATAATGATGCCCGGCAATCCGGCGGCCAGCGCCCATCCACCCCAGCTAATTTGCAGGTGCAGAATGTCGTTGATCATTTTCAGCGCCAGAATGTTCCCCGCCATTGCGGTAAAGAACATATAGCTGGTGGTTTTGGTGACCATGTAAATGGACATCATCAGGTAATGTCCAACACGACGCGGACTTTTTTCCGGTTCTGACCCCAAAGCCACCGCCACGCTGTTGATGATCGGTAACACAATGCCGCCCGCACGCGCGGTGTTAGACGGTGTTGCCGGAGCCAGTACCAGATCGAGGAATACCGTAACGTAACCCAGACCCAGCGTGGTGTTACCGATTTTACCAATCAGCAGATAGGCAATACGTTTACCTAAGCCGGTGGTCACAAATGCGGCGCTTAAGGTAAACGCCGAGAACACCAGCCAGGTGGTACCTGAAGAGTAACCGCTTAATACGGCGGTGGTTTTAAACGCACCGTCGGATAAGTTACCGACCACCACCATGGAGGCAGCAACGGCAATTAACAGTACGACAGGTTCCGGGAAAGGCTTGATAACCAGCCCCACAATGGCCGCCAGGTAAATACCAAAAAGCACCCACGCCAGTTCGCTTAATCCTGCCGGAGCTGGCATAAAGCCAATAATACATGGGATCGCTAATATCAGAATTAGCTTCCATAACGATTTTTTATTCATTTAAAATCCTGTTCTTTCTGTATGACTCATACAGAAGTCCTTTATTGATTGTCCTTATCCTGACAACGAATTTTTTCAGGGAAGAAAAACTTCACCGGAAAATATTTTTCTGGTTGTCCGAATAACAGATGCGCGTAACGTCGTGGCATCCTGACCTTCATTACTTAAATGAACGTCGAGCGCACCACTGGGGTGTTCAATATTGATATTGCCGTATCCTACAGAAGGGACGATTTGTCGGGTGACGGTGCCTTCCAATGCACAACTACTGGAAATGGCAATAGCACCGGTTATCGCCAGCGCGCGATGGCAAGAATGCGGCATAAAATAACGCACATTAATTGCTCCGCCTTTCTGCGCTGGAGAAATAAGCACAGGTTTAGGGATAACCATATTACTGACATCGCCTAATCCCATTGCTTTACCCGCTTGTAGACGGATAGATTCAATGCGGGCTAATAATGCTTTGTCGGCATCCAGCTCCGCCGGTAATTCATAGCCTGTTTTTCCCAGATATTCAGCAGGAATAATGACAACTGGCATCGCCATATCGATACAGGTCACCGGGACATCGTCAAAATAATCAATCTGATTATCAGTCGGGAAGATTTTTCCGGTTTTGGTTCCGGCGGCATTCAGGAAAGTGAGCGCAACCGGTGCGGCAGTACCCGGTACGCCGTCAATTCTGGCGCTACCCTCGTACTCGACAACACCATTTAGCGTTTGCACATCAGCTTCGATGAACGTACCCGTATTGACGTTGCGGATACGTACGCGGGTAACTGGCGAAGTCGCTGCAATCAAACCATTTTCAATGGCGAATGCCCCAACCCCAGACAACATATTGCCGCAGTTTGGTGTTGTATCGACACGCTGCTCATGGACAATAACCTGAGCAAACAGATAATCGACATCTGCACGCGGATCGCTGGAGCGGCTAATAATGGCGACTTTACTGGTCAGCGGATTACCGCCGCCAATACCGTCAATTTCCAGATCGTTACCGGAACCCATAATTGCCATCAATATTTTATCGCGCTGCGTTTGATCTTCGGGTAAATGTTCCGCTAACAGGAACGCGCCCCTCGAGGTTCCACCTCGCATCATCACGCAGGGTATTTTTTTCATAATAATGCCCTCAATTTAAAAACATAACTTATTGCGATATGGTTACATTAAGGGCAAAGCATCTCTAATGACTTTAGCTCAACGATTAATAACATTTTTTCATTAATTTAAGTTGGCTAAATGCAGTTAAAATTTTTAACGGCCAGCCACCCAAAATCGACGCTTCCATTTTCCGGAGTAATAATGAAGCATGAATTATCAAGTATGAAGGCATTTGTCATACTGGCAGAGTCCAGTTCATTTAACAATGCTGCTAAATTACTCAATATTACGCAACCTGCATTAACGCGAAGAATAAAAAAGATGGAGGAAGATTTACACATTCAACTATTTGAGCGTACAACTCGCAAGGTTACGTTAACAAAAGCAGGAAAAAGGTTGCTCCCGGAGGCGCGGGAATTAATAAAAAAATTCGATGAAACGCTTTTTAATATTCGTGATATGAATGCTTATCATCGTGGTATGGTGACGTTAGCGTGTATTCCGACCGCAGTATTTTATTTTTTACCGCTGGCAATCGGTAAATTTAATGAGCTGTATCCCAATATTAAAGTGCGGATTCTGGAACAAGGCACGAATAATTGCATGGAATCGGTGCTGTGTAACGAATCAGACTTTGGCATAAACATGAACAACGTCACAAATTCATCCATTGATTTTACCCCACTGGTCAACGAGCCGTTCGTGCTGGCCTGTCGGCGTGACCATCCATTGGCCAAAAAGCAGCTTGTAGAATGGCAGGAGTTAGTGGGTTACAAAATGATTGGCGTACGCTCCTCCAGCGGCAACCGACTGTTGATAGAACAACAGCTGGCCGACAAGCCCTGGAAGCTGGACTGGTTTTACGAAGTGCGTCATCTTTCGACGTCATTAGGACTGGTGGAGGCGGGACTGGGGATTTCGGCGCTTCCTGGTCTGGCAATGCCCCATGCACCCTATTCTTCGATTATTGGTATCCCGCTGGTGGAACCGGTTATACGTCGGACATTGGGGATTATTCGCCGCAAAGATGCCGTGCTTTCTCCGGCAGCTGAACGCTTTTTTGCCTTGCTGATTAATTTGTGGACTGACGATAAAGACAATTTGTGGACCAATATCGTCGAACGCCAGAGACATGCGTTACAGGAGATAGGTTAATACACCGGCGCAGGAGAGACTGCGCCGGGTAAATCAGCGGTTAGTGTGCGTTAACCACCACCCACATTGGTCCCTGCCCGACCGCATAGCGGCCTTTTTCATGCAGTAGCCCCTGCTCGCCAACAATTTCGTATACCGAGATGTGGTGAGATTTTTGCCCGGCGGCAATCAGATACTTGCCGCTGTGATCAACATTGAAGCCGCGCGGCTGGGTTTCCGTTGGCTGGAAGCCTTCTTTACTCAACACGCTGCCATCTTCCGAAACGCTGAAAACAGTAATCAGACTGGCGGTACGGTCGCAGGCGTATAAATGACGACCATCCGGGGTGATATGAATATCAGCCGCCCAACGGGTGTCGGAGAAGTTTTCCGGCATCATATCCAGCGTCTGGACACATTCGATATTGCCGTGCGGATCTTTCAGTTCCCAAACATCCACTGAGCTGTTTAACTCATTGACGCAATACGCATATTGTTCGTTTGGATGGAATACCATATGACGCGGGCCGGCCCCTTCAACGGTAGTCACTTCCGCAGGATCCTGCGCCACCAGATGACCATCATCGCTGACCGTAAACAGACAAATGCGATCCTGCTTTAATGCCGGAACCCACAGCGTACGGTTGTCCGGTGAGATATTGGCGGAATGGCAACCGTCCAGCCCCTCGACCACATCGACGACGCCCACTGGCAGGCCATCTTCCAGACGCGTTACGCTCACGTTACCCGCATTGTAAGAACCTACAAAGACAAACTGCCCCTGGTGATCGGCGGAAATATGCGTCGGACTACCCGGCAGCGCAGACTCTGCGGCAAAGGTCAGTGCGCCATCGTCCGGGGCGATACGATACGCCAGGACGCGAAACTCAGGGCGCACACCAACATAGAGATAACGTTTGTCCGGGCTGACCACCATCGGCTGCACCTGCCCCGGCACATCGACAACCTGTGTCAGCGTCAGTGCGCCTTCATGATTCAGGTTCCAGACGTGAATTTGCTGGCTCTCAGGGCTGGCGATATAAACTGTTTGCTTCATGAATGCTCCTTTGCATTTAGCAACTGACTGTAACAGCTAAAATTAGTCGCTTTTGGCGGTGAATGCTGAATTAAAACGCAGAATTTTGTCCGATAGTGGTATCGGTGTACCATTCGCGCAGACGAAAATTCTTAACCTTAATCTGGAATACGCCATGACCACACGCGTGATTGCTCTCGACTTAGACGGCACCTTATTGACCCCGAAAAAGACCCTGCTTCCTTCATCGATAGAAGCCCTGGCCCGCGCTCGCGAAGCAGGCTATCAATTAATCATCGTCACAGGTCGCCATCACGTCGCTATTCATCCTTTTTATCAGGCGCTGGCGCTGGATACACCTGCTATTTGCTGTAATGGCACCTATTTGTATGATTATCATGCAAAAACAGTGCTGGAAGCGGACCCAATGCCCGTTAATAAAGCCCTGCAACTCATTGAGATGCTGAATGAACACCACATTCACGGTCTGATGTATGTCGATGATGCAATGGTCTATGAGCACCCGACCGGGCATGTCATTCGCACGTCTAACTGGGCGCAAACCCTGCCGCCGGAACAGCGTCCGACTTTCACACAAGTCGCTTCTCTGGCTGAAACGGCGCAACAAGTTAACGCCGTATGGAAGTTCGCCCTGACGCACGATGACCTGCCGCAATTGCAGCATTTTGGTAAGCATGTCGAACATGAACTGGGACTTGAGTGTGAATGGTCCTGGCACGATCAGGTTGATATTGCACGCGGCGGCAACAGCAAAGGTAAACGTTTGACGAAATGGGTTGAGGCACAAGGTTGGTCGATGGAAAACGTCGTGGCATTCGGCGATAACTTTAATGATATCAGTATGCTGGAAGCCGCTGGTACAGGCGTGGCGATGGGCAACGCCGATGACGCGGTAAAAGCGCGCGCCAACATTGTGATTGGTGATAACACCACCGACAGCATTGCCCAGTTCATTTATAGCCACCTGATTTAATCAGGCGGTTATCGACACACTTTTAATTTGCGCGTACAGCCACAGGCCTGGTTTGATCGCCAGTTCATCCCTGGCCCACGGGCTGATACGCGCCCACAGCGTTTTACCGCCGACTTCCAGCTCCACTTCCACCTGGCCGTTGTCGTCATAACTATTAACAACTTTTGCCCGCAATACGTTACGAATGCTGGTTTGCTGCGGCGGTTGTAAAACCAGAGAAACATCTGAAGCCTGAATGCGGATGCGTAGCGCAGCTTGCAGCGGTTCGTCCAGCTTATTGACCCACAAATGCTGATCGCCCAGCGCCAGCGCGGTCATCGCGTAATGCGGATGATGCTCAAGCACCGTCACTTTCAGAATGCTACTTTGTTGCTCTTTCGGCAGCCACGGATTCATCACGCTACTGCCCCACACTTCCTCCAGCACGCCAAAGGCTTTCACCTGACCGTTTTCCAGTACCATCACTCTGTCTGCCAGATGGAGGATCTCATCCAGCGAATGGCTGACATACAACATCGGAATGTTGATTTCCCGTGTCAGCCGTTGCAGATAAGGCAACAGTTCGCGTTTACGCGGAATATCCAGTGACGCCAGCGGTTCATCCAGCAACAGCAATTCCGGTGCTGTCAGCAAAGCCCGACCAATCGCCACGCGCTGTTTTTCGCCTCCGGACAGGCTGCCTGGTAAACGGTCAAGCAACGGTTCAATGCCTAAAAGCGCCACCAGCTTATCGAACTGATCGACCATACTTTTCGACATGCCGTAGCGCAGATTGCCACGCACTTTGTAATGCGGGAACAGCCGCGCATCCTGAAAAACATAGCCAACGCGACGCTTTTCCGGCGTCAGGCAGATACCTTTTTCGGCATCATTTAGTACCCGCCCATTGAGGACAATCCGCCCTTTTTGCGGGCGCGTCAGTCCACTGATGGCGTTAATCAGCGAAGTTTTTCCGGCACCGGAGACGCCAAAGATAGCAGTGATACCATTGGCGGGCAGCGTTTCATTAATGGTCAGGCAATGGTTGCCCAACGTCTGGGAAAAATTCAGTTCCAGCATGATTAGCGCCCCGCCCGTTCACGGCTGATTCTGGCCAGCCATTCTGAAATCAACAGGGAGATCATCGCCAGTGCAATAGAAATAATGCACAGTCTCGCCGCGCCACTTTCCCCGCCGGGGGTCTGGATCAGGGTATACATGGCAGAAGGAATGGTTCGCGTTTCACCAGGAATGTTCGACACAAAGGTGATGGTTGCACCAAACTCACCGAGAGAACGAGCAAAAGCCAGTACCGTACCAACAATAATGCCCGGTAAGGTCAGCGGTAACGTGATAGTAAAGAAAACGCGCCAGCGCCCGGCACCCAGTGTTCTTGCGGCCTGTTCCAGTTTGACATCAACCCCTTCCAGCGCCAGACGAATTGCCCGCACCATCAGCGGAAACGACATGACGGCGGCAGCGAGAACCGCGCCGCGCCAGCTAAAGGCGAAGGTAATGCCAAACCAGTCATACAGACGTTCACCGATAAATCCGCGCCGTCCCATCGAAACTAATAATAAGTAACCGACGACCACGGGCGGTAACACCAGCGGTAGATGCAGTACGCTATCGAGCAGAGCTTTGCCCGGAAACGTGCAACGCACCAGTAACCAGGCAAAAAAGATCCCAAACGGCAGGCTAAACAGCACAGCCAGGGAAGAAACTTTCAGGCTTAGTAAAACCGCCTGCCATTCTGGATCGGTCAGTATCATTACTTGGTTGTAAATCCGTAACGTTTAAAGATTTCCGCAGCCTGCGGCCCCTTCAGATAATCATAAAATGCTTTCACTGTCGCATTGTTATGCCCTTCCACAACAGCAACCGGGTATTCCACTTTTTTATGTGAATCTTCCGGGAAGGTGGCAACCACTTTTACCCCTTTGCTGGCAACTGCGTCAGAACCGTAAACAATACCCAGCGGCGCTTCATTGCGTTCGACCAACGCCAGCGCGCCACGAACATCTTCCGCCGGAGCCAGTTTCGGGGAGAGCGTATCCCATGCGCCCAGTTTTTGCAGTGCTTCTTTTGCATAAATGCCAGCGGGAACATGTTCCGGATCGCCAACCGCCAGGCGACCGCCATTCAGCAGTGAAGTCCAGTTGGTTTTGCTGTCGATGGTGAAATCTTTCTGCTCACTGGCTTTCGGTGCTACAACGACCAGGCTATTGCCGAGCAGTGTCTGACGCGTAGCTGTATCGATCGCTTTTTTATCAACCGCATAATCCATCCATTTCTGATCGGCAGAAATAAACAGATCCGCAGGGGCTCCCGCTTCAATCTGACGGGCGAGAGTAGATGACGAAGCGAAAGAAGAAACCACATCCACGCCTTTCTCTTTTTTATACTGCGTAGCAATGTCCTGCATTGCGTTAGTCAGTGATGCGGCGGCGAACACCGTGATTTTCCCTTCATCTGCCAGTGCATTGCCAGCAACAGCGAAAGAGAGTGCCGCCCCGGCAAACAAGTTCAACCATTTACGAGCCATTGGTAACCCCTTAATGTAACGTTATGTAGGCGTCAATATAACGGCAAGTTCGGAATTTTCCCAGCAGTTATTGCTAACCTTTGTGAGGTAGATGAGAAAAAATATCGGCAGGAAAAGCAGGAAGTTGAGAAAAAGAAAATGCCCGACTAAGCGGGCATTCAGGGAATCAATGATTTTGTCCGGGCTGGTCTTTTTTACCAACACCAGAAAAGATGTTGAATACTTCACCAAGACCGTAAATCAGACCCAGGATGATGGCCATCACGACAGGTACCATGATTACGGCGAATACCAGACTTTTTAATAACTCTAACATGGTCAACTCCAGATATAGTCATGAGACTATTCTAACCGCTAAGCACAGAAAAGCACTCCCCTTTTGTGCGGTCAGCTTTGCGTGGCGTTCGTTTTCCGTCACAATAAGACTTTTGCCAGGACATTGTTATGCAGGCCGAAATCCTTCTCACCCTTAAGCTCCAACAAAAATTATTCGCCGACCCGCGCCGCATTTCGCTACTAAAACACATTGCGCTTTCCGGTTCCATTAGCCAGGGAGCGAAAGATGCCGGTATCAGCTATAAAAGCGCCTGGGATGCCATTAACGAGATGAATCAGTTAAGTGAGCATATTCTGGTTGAGCGCGCAACAGGCGGTAAAGGTGGAGGCGGCGCAGTACTGACCCGCTATGGTCAGCGACTGATTCAGCTCTATGACTTACTGGCGCAAATCCAGCAAAAAGCCTTTGATGTGTTAAGTGACGATGACGCCCTGCCGCTGAACAGCCTGCTGGCCGCGATCTCACGTTTTTCACTGCAAACCAGCGCCCGTAACCAGTGGTTCGGTACCATCACCGCCCGCGATCATGATGACGTTCAACAGCATGTTGATGTCTTACTGGCTGATGGAAAAACACGCCTGAAAGTCGCAATTACCGCACAAAGCGGCGCACGTCTGGGGCTGGATGAAGGCAAAGAAGTGTTGATATTGCTAAAAGCGCCGTGGGTAGGCATTACTCAGGACGAAGCGGTCGCACAAAACGCCGACAACCAATTACCGGGTATTATTAGTCATATTGAGCGCGGCGCAGAGCAGTGCGAAGTATTAATGGCGCTACCCGACGGGCAAACACTGTGCGCCACAGTGCCGGTAAATGAAGCGACTTCTCTTCAGCAAGGACAGAATGTCACGGCCTACTTTAATGCCGACAGCGTGATTATCGCCACGCTATGCTAAGCGTGTTGACAATTTGTTATGAAACACGTATCCCTGTCAGTAATCGCTGCACAAAATGGGATATAAAATGTCATCGTTGCAAATTTTGCAAGGCACGTTTCGTCTTAGCGACACAAAAACGCTGCAATTGCCTCAGCTAACGTTAAACGCGGGTGATAGTTGGGCGTTTGTCGGTTCGAATGGAAGCGGGAAATCGGCCCTGGCCCGCGCGCTGGCGGGGGAACTTCCGCTTTTGAAAGGTGAACGGCAAAGCCAGTTTTCCCACATCACTCGTCTCTCCTTCGAGCAATTGCAAAAGCTCGTCAGCGACGAATGGCAGCGGAATAACACCGATATGCTTAGTCCTGGCGAAGATGACACCGGGCGTACCACGGCTGAGATCATTCAGGATGAAGTAAAGGATACTCCGCGTTGCATGCAACTGGCGCAGCAGTTCGGTATTACCGCCCTCCTCGACCGACGCTTTAAATACCTTTCCACTGGCGAGACACGAAAAACCCTGCTGTGTCAGGCGCTGATGTCGGAGCCTGACTTGTTGATTCTTGATGAGCCGTTCGATGGCCTGGATGTTGCCTCACGTCAGCAGCTGGCTGAGCGACTCGCCTCGTTACATCAGTCCGGTATTACTCTGGTACTGGTGCTCAATCGCTTCGATGAGATCCCGGAGTTTGTCCAGTTTGCTGGCGTGCTGGCGGATTGCACGTTAGCGGAAACTAGCGCTAAAGAGGAACTGCTCCAACAAGCACTCGTCGCGCAACTGGCGCATAGTGAACAGCTTGAAGGTGTACAACTGCCGGAGCCGGATGAACCTTCAGCACGTCACGCCTTACCCGCCAACGAACCGCGCATTGTGCTGAACAACGGCGTGGTTTCTTATAACGATCGCCCCATTCTTAATAACCTTAGCTGGCAGGTGAATCCAGGCGAGCACTGGCAAATTGTCGGGCCAAATGGCGCGGGAAAATCGACGTTATTAAGCCTGATTACTGGCGATCATCCGCAAGGTTACAGCAACGATTTGACGCTTTTCGGACGACGTCGCGGCAGCGGCGAAACCATCTGGGATATCAAAAAGCATATCGGTTACGTCAGCAGTAGTTTGCATCTGGATTACCGGGTCAGCACTACCGTGCGTAATGTGATCCTTTCTGGCTATTTTGATTCGATTGGCATTTATCAGGCCGTTTCGGATCGCCAGCAAAAACTGGTGCAGCAGTGGCTGGATATTCTCGGCATTGATAAACGCACGGCTGACGCTCCGTTCCATAGTCTTTCCTGGGGGCAACAACGCCTGGCGCTGATCGTCCGTGCACTGGTGAAACATCCGACGTTGCTTATTCTCGATGAACCACTACAGGGGCTTGATCCGCTCAATCGCCAGCTTATCCGCCGTTTTGTTGATGTGCTGATTAGCGAAGGTGAAACGCAATTGTTGTTTGTTTCGCACCACGCTGAAGATGCGCCTGCCTGTATTACCCATCGTCTTGAGTTCGTGCCAGACGGCGGACTCTATCGCTATGTGCTGACAAAAATAAATTGAGTCGGTAGTGCTGACCGTGCCGGAGGCGGCCTAAGCGCCCTCTCCGGCCAACGGTTCGACGCATCCAGGCATGAAACCGCGTCTTTTTTTTCAGATAAAAAGCGCAATCATTCATAAACCCTCTGTTTTATAATCACTTAATCGCGCATAAAAAACGGCTAAATTCTTGTGTAAACGATTCCACTAATTTATTCCATGTCACACTTTTCGCATCTTTGTTATGCTATGGTTATTTCATACCATAAGCCTAATGGAGCGAATTATGAGAGTTCTGGTTACCGGTGGTAGCGGTTACATTGGAAGTCATACCTGTGTGCAATTACTGCAAAACGGTCATGATGTCATCATTCTTGATAACCTCTGTAACAGTAAGCGCAGCGTACTGCCCGTTATCGAGCGTTTAGGCGGCAAACATCCAACGTTTGTTGAAGGCGATATTCGTAACGAAGCGTTGATGACCGAGATCCTGCACGATCACGCTATCGACACCGTGATCCACTTCGCCGGGCTGAAAGCCGTTGGCGAATCGGTACAAAAACCGCTGGAATATTACGACAACAATGTCAACGGCACCCTGCGCCTGATTAGCGCCATGCGCGCCGCGAACGTCAAAAACTTTATTTTTAGCTCCTCCGCCACCGTCTATGGCGATCAGCCCAAAATTCCATACGTTGAAAGCTTCCCGACCGGCACACCGCAAAGCCCTTACGGCAAAAGCAAGCTAATGGTGGAACAGATCCTCACCGATCTGCAAAAAGCCCAGCCGGACTGGAGCATTGCCCTGCTGCGCTACTTCAACCCGGTTGGCGCGCATCCGTCGGGCGATATGGGCGAAGATCCGCAAGGCATTCCGAATAATCTGATGCCATACATCGCCCAGGTTGCTGTAGGCCGTCGCGACTCGCTGGCGATTTTTGGTAACGATTATCCGACCGAAGACGGTACTGGCGTGCGCGATTACATCCACGTAATGGATCTGGCGGACGGTCACGTCGTGGCGATGGAAAAACTGGCGAACAAGCCAGGCGTACACATCTACAACCTCGGCGCTGGCGTAGGCAGCAGCGTGCTGGACGTGGTTAATGCCTTCAGCAAAGCCTGCGGCAAACCGGTTAACTATCATTTTGCACCGCGTCGCGAGGGCGACCTTCCGGCCTACTGGGCGGACGCCAGCAAAGCCGACCGTGAACTGAACTGGCGCGTGACGCGCACACTCGATGAAATGGCGCAGGACACCTGGCACTGGCAGTCACGCCATCCACAGGGATATCCCGATTAAGGAACGACCATGACGCAATTTAATCCCGTTGATCATCCACATCGCCGCTACAACCCGCTCACCGGGCAATGGATTCTGGTTTCACCGCACCGCGCTAAGCGCCCCTGGCAGGGGGCGCAGGAAACGCCAGCCAAACAGGTGTTACCTGCGCACGATCCAGATTGCTTCCTCTGCGCAGGTAATGTGCGGGTGACAGGCGATAAAAACCCCGATTACACCGGGACTTACGTTTTCACTAATGACTTTGCGGCCTTGATGTCTGACACGCCAGATGCGCCAGAAAGCAACGATCCGCTGATGCGTTGCCAGAGCGCGCGCGGTACCAGCCGGGTGATCTGCTTTTCACCGGATCACAGTAAAACGTTGCCAGAACTGAGCGTTGCGGCATTGACGGAAATCGTCAAAACCTGGCAGGAGCAAACCGCAGAACTGGGGAAAACATACCCATGGGTGCAGGTCTTTGAAAACAAAGGTGCGGCGATGGGCTGCTCTAACCCGCATCCGCACGGACAGATTTGGGCAAATAGCTTCCTGCCTAACGAAGCTGAGCGTGAAGACCGCCTGCAAAAAGAATATTTTGCCGAACAGAAATCACCAATGCTGGTGGATTATGTTCAGCGCGAGCTGGCAGACGGTAGCCGTACCGTTGTCGAAACCGAACACTGGTTAGCCGTTGTGCCTTACTGGGCTGCCTGGCCGTTCGAAACGCTACTGCTGCCCAAAGCCCACGTTTTGCGGATCACCGATTTGACCGACGCCCAGCGCAGCGATTTGGCGCTGGCGTTGAAAAAGCTGACCAGTCGTTATGACAACCTCTTCCAGTGCTCCTTCCCCTACTCTATGGGCTGGCACGGCGCGCCATTTAATGGCGAAGAGAATCAACACTGGCAGCTGCACGCGCACTTTTATCCGCCTCTGTTGCGCTCCGCCACCGTACGTAAATTTATGGTTGGTTATGAAATGCTGGCAGAGACCCAGCGAGACCTGACCGCAGAACAGGCAGCAGAGCGTTTGCGCGCAGTCAGCGATATCCATTTTCGCGAATCCGGAGTGTAAGAAATGAGTCTGAAAGAAAAAACACAATCTCTGTTTGCCAACGCATTTGGCTACCCTGCCACTCACACCATTCAGGCGCCTGGCCGCGTGAATTTGATTGGTGAACACACCGACTACAACGACGGTTTCGTTCTGCCCTGCGCGATTGATTATCAAACCGTGATCAGTTGTGCACCACGCGATGACCGTAAAGTTCGCGTGATGGCAGCCGATTATGAAAATCAGCTCGACGAGTTTTCCCTCGATGCGCCCATTGTCGCGCATGAAAGCTATCAATGGGCTAACTACGTTCGTGGCGTGGTGAAACATCTGCAACTGCGTAACAACAGCTTCGGCGGCGTGGACATGGTGATCAGCGGCAATGTGCCGCAGGGTGCCGGGTTAAGTTCTTCCGCTTCACTGGAAGTCGCGGTCGGAACCGTATTGCAGCAGCTTTATCATTTGCCGCTGGACGGCGCACAAATCGCGCTTAACGGTCAGGAAGCAGAAAACCAGTTTGTTGGCTGTAACTGCGGGATCATGGATCAGCTAATTTCCGCACTCGGCAAGAAAGATCATGCCTTGCTGATTGACTGCCGCTCACTGGGGACTAAAGCAGTTTCCATGCCGAAAGGTGTGGCTGTCGTCATCATTAACAGTAACTTCAAACGTACCCTGGTTGGCAGCGAATACAACACCCGTCGTGAACAGTGCGAAACTGGTGCGCGTTTCTTCCAGCAGCCAGCGCTGCGCGATGTCACCATTGAAGAGTTCAACGCTGTTGCGCATGAACTGGACCCAATCGTGGCGAAACGCGTGCGTCATATCCTGACTGAAAACGCCCGCACCGTTGAAGCTGCCAGCGCGCTGGAGCAAGGCGACCTGAAACGTATGGGCGAGTTGATGGCGGAGTCTCATGCCTCTATGCGCGATGATTTCGAAATCACCGTGCCGCAAATTGACACTCTGGTAGAAATCGTCAAAGCTGTGATTGGTGACAAAGGTGGCGTACGCATGACCGGCGGCGGATTTGGCGGCTGTATCGTCGCGCTGATCCCGGAAGAGCTGGTGCCTGCCGTACAGCAAGCTGTCGCTGAACAATATGAAGCAAAAACAGGTATTAAAGAGACTTTTTACGTTTGTAAACCATCACAAGGAGCAGGACAGTGCTGAACGAAACTCCCGCACTGGCACCCGATGGTCAGCCGTACCGACTGTTAACTTTGCGTAACAACGCAGGGATGGTAGTCACGCTGATGGACTGGGGTGCGACTTTACTTTCAGCCCGTATTCCGCTTTCCGATGGCAGCGTCCGCGAGGCGCTGCTCGGCTGTGCCAGCCCGGAATGCTATCAGGATCAGGCCGCGTTTCTGGGGGCCTCTATTGGTCGTTATGCCAACCGTATCGCCAATAGCCGTTATACCTTTGACGGTGAAACCGTGACGCTTTCGCCAAGTCAGGGCGTTAACCAGCTGCACGGCGGCCCGGAAGGGTTCGACAAACGTCGCTGGCAGATTGTGAACCAGAACGATCGTCAGGTACTGTTTGCCCTGAGTTCAGATGATGGCGATCAGGGCTTCCCGGGTAATCTCGGTGCGACGGTGCAATATCGTCTGACCGACGATAACCGTATCTCCATTACTTATCGCGCCACAGTTGATAAACCTTGCCCGGTGAATATGACTAATCACGTCTATTTCAATCTTGACGGCGAGCAGTCTGACGTGCGCAATCACAAGTTGCAGATTCTGGCGGACGAATATCTGCCGGTTGATGAAGGCGGCATTCCGCTCGACGGCCTGAAATCTGTCGCCGGAACGTCTTTTGATTTCCGCAGCGCCAAAATCATCGCCAGTGAGTTTCTTGCCGACGACGATCAGCGCAAAGTGAAAGGTTACGATCACGCATTCTTGTTACAGGCCAAAGGCGATGGCAAGAAAGTGGCGGCGCATGTCTGGTCAGCAGATGAAAAATTGCAGCTGAAGGTCTACACCACCGCTCCGGCTCTGCAATTCTACTCCGGCAACTTCCTCGGCGGCACACCGTCGCGGGGAACCGAACCTTACGCCGACTGGCATGGGCTGGCTCTGGAAAGCGAGTTTCTGCCGGACAGCCCGAACCACCCTGAATGGCCGCAACCGGACTGCTTCCTGCGTCCTGGCGAAGAGTATTCCAGCCTGACGGAATATCAGTTTATTGCTGAGTAATGTTAAGCCCTCGTCATGAGGGCTTTATCTTCATATTGTTCAAATCACCAGCGAACACCGACATATTTGCAACTCAATATTCACAACAACCTTACACTGCGACACTATTTTCGCTATGGTTATGCGTAAGCATTGCTGTTGCTTCGTCACGGCAATATAATGAGAATTATTATCATTAAAAGATGATTTGAGGAGTAAGTATATGGCTGTAACTAAGCTGGTTCTGGTTCGTCATGGCGAAAGTCAGTGGAACAAAGAAAACCGTTTCACCGGTTGGTACGACGTGGATCTGTCTGAGAAAGGCGTAAGCGAAGCAAAAGCAGCAGGTAAGCTGCTGAAAGAGGAAGGTTACAGCTTTGACTTTGCTTACACCTCTGTGCTGAAACGCGCTATCCATACCCTGTGGAATGTGCTGGACGAACTGGATCAGGCATGGCTGCCCGTTGAGAAATCCTGGAAACTGAACGAACGTCACTACGGTGCGTTGCAGGGTCTGAACAAAGCGGAAACTGCTGAAAAGTATGGCGACGAGCAGGTGAAACAGTGGCGTCGTGGTTTTGCAGTGACTCCGCCGGAACTGACTAAAGATGATGAGCGTTATCCGGGTCACGATCCGCGTTACGCGAAACTGAGCGAGAAAGAACTGCCGCTGACGGAAAGCCTGGCGCTGACCATTGACCGCGTGATCCCTTACTGGAATGAAACTATTCTACCGCGTATGAAGAGCGGTGAGCGCGTAATCATCGCTGCACACGGTAACTCGTTACGTGCGCTGGTGAAATATCTTGATAACATGAGCGAAGAAGAGATTCTTGAGCTGAATATCCCGACCGGCGTGCCGCTGGTTTATGAGTTTGACGAGAACTTCAAACCGCTGAAACGCTATTATCTGGGTAATGCTGACGAGATCGCGGCGAAAGCAGCAGCCGTTGCGAACCAGGGTAAAGCGAAGTAAACGTCATTCGTTTAAAAAATAAATATCCTCCGGCATAGCCGGAGGTTTTTCAAATGCGCCTATAAGGCTCT